>Ga0255204_1000108_pt1 | contig 26554 bp, 16 predicted proteins | sample Miss_Colum_RepC__2_FD_188418 | JGI IMG/M metagenome (GOLD analysis project Ga0255204, IMG submission 188418) | Freshwater microbial communities from Mississippi River, Louisiana, United States - Miss_Colum_RepC_8h | ecosystem: Environmental > Aquatic > Freshwater > River | place: USA: Louisiana... | reverse complement strand
CTGGCGGCCCTTCCGACGTGACATGGTTACTTGCGGAGGCCGCAGGGCTCATGCCGTCAAGCCGCGCCTGCGCCCGGCGATGGGTGGGCCGGCGCGTCCAGCACGGCCGCCACCGCCGCCAGCAGTTGCGTGCCGCCGAAGGGCTTGTTCAGCGTGGCCTTGGCCCCGAGCTTTTGCGCCAGCTTGAGACAGTCATCGGCGCTCAACCGCCCACCGCCCGACATGGCGATGATGCGCAGGCCGGGCTGCTGGCGGCGCAGGTCCATGATGACTTCGATGCCTTCCTTTTCCGGCATGATGATGTCGGTGAGGACGAGGTCGAAGGTTTCCCGACTCGCCAGTTCTATTCCCTCCCGGCCGTTGCAGGCTTCCCTGATGGTGTGGCCGGCGCGGCGCAGGAATTCGCCGGTGAGCATCCGCATGGGGGCGTCGTCTTCGATGACCAGGATGTGAGCCATAATGTTTTAGTCTTTGTTGCGGTCGGCCGCAAACACTGCTGCCACAGCATTGTTCAGCGTGGTAATGGTGAAAGGTTTGGCAAGCTGTCGGATGACACCCGCCTCGCTGAGCGCAGCGAGGCGGGCTTCGTCGTGGAGACCCGACATGGCAATGATGGGCAGGGCTGGGGCCAGGTGCCGGATGGCCCGGACAAGCGCCACGCCATCCATTACCGGCATGTTGATGTCCGTGATGAGGAGTTTGAGTTCTGCGTGATGTCGGCCGAACTGGACGATCGCATCGCTGCCATTGGCCGCAGTGAGAACCGCGAAGCCGGAGCGCTGTAGCACCCGCTCCATCATGCTGCAGATGGGTGCCTCGTCATCCACCACCAAGATCAGTTCACCCTTGGTGACTGGCGATTCGACCGCCGTTGACTCCGCAGGCCCGACAGGCTCTCTGGCGACGGGCAGGTAGATTTCGAAGGTGCTGCCCCGGCCCACCTCGCTGTGAACGCGGAGGAAACCACCATGCCCGCGCACGATGCCCATGACTGTGGAAAGACCCAGGCCAGTGCCTTTCTCCGGCCCTTTGGTGGTGAAAAACGGGTCAAAGATGCGGTCCAAAATCTCTGGCGGGATGCCCGTGCCACTGTCTTGCACCGCCACCCGGACGTAATTGCCAGGATGCGCCTCGGCGTTATAGCCAGCGAACGTTTCGTCGGCGGTGAAATTGTGGGCCTCGATGGTGAGCATGCCGCCGCTGGGCATGGCATCCCGGGCGTTGACGCACAAGTTGAGCAGGACTTGATGGAGTTGGGTCGGATCGCCCATGACGGGGGCCAGTTCCTTGTCCTGCCGGACTTCCAGCCGGATGGATTTGTAGAAGGTGCTGCGGATGATTTGCTCGATCTCCTTCAACTGGTGCCGAATCTGGATGAGCACCCGTTCCCCATCCGCCCCTTTGGCGAAGGTGAGGAGCTGGCGCACCATTTCCGCGCCGCGCTTGGCCCCTTGCTCCACAATGTCCACGTATTCCCCTGCCTTTTCCGGATAGTCCATCCGGAGCAAATCCACCACCATGAGTATTGGAGCCAGCGTGTTATTTAGATCGTGCGCCACCCCGCCCGCCAGCGTGCCGAGGGATTCCAGCCGGTGGGACCGGCGGTCCTTCATTTCCGTGGCCAACCTTTGCGTGATGTCGCGGATGACTCCAACGGTGCCGAAGATGTTGCCAGTTGAATCCCGCAGAGGCGCACCGGTGACTTCGGCTTCAAATCCGGTGCCGTCTTTGCGGCGCACGGTGATTTGATACACCGCAGATCGCCCTTTGCTCCGGTCGGCGTTGTGGCGCCGCATTTCAGGGATCTGCCCCGGTGTGAGCAGCAAATCGAAACCACACTTGCCGATAAGCTCAGTCCGGGAATAGCCGGTCAGCTTGGTCAGTTGAGGATTGAAGTCCAGCACGGTGTCCGCCATGTCCGTCAGCAGCAGGCCATCCCCCAGGCTCTCGGCCACAGCCCGAAAGCGCGCCTCACTCTCGCGCAAGGCCTGTTCCGCCCGGCTGCGTTCGGCGAGATTTTGGCCGCGCTCGATTTCCACCGCCACGCGCTGGCCGATCACGCGGAGCAATTCTACCTCCTCCTCGGTGAACGAGTGTGGCTGGTCGTCCAGCAGGCAGGTGACGGCAATCACGCGGCCGGTGGCGTCCAGCGAAGGCACGCCGCAGTAGGTGGTGGCGTTGTGGTCCCGGAGGAACGCGGCCTGGGGGAAGCGCTCCTGCACGCGGTCGTAAGCCCGGACATCCTTGGTGGTCTCGATGTTCTCGCAGGGGGTGCCAGCCAGCGCGCAGCCGCCGGGATTGCGGAGGACGCGGCCTTGCTTGAACACTGACTTGAAGCGGAGCTGCTGGCCGGAAACCTCGGACAGACAGACGACCGGAACCTGAAACAGCTCGGCAATCATCTGGACGACCTCATCGAAGACGGCTTCCGGATCGTCGCTCGACAGTTTCATGCTCGACTCGGAGAGCCGGCGCAGGCGGTGGAGGTGGGCCGCATCCCGCTTCTCCGCCAGCTTGCGGTCGGTGATGTCACTGAGATAGCCCTCGATGGCCAGCACCTCGCCGTTCGCGCCATAGGTGGCGCTGGCTTGCTCCCAAACCCAGCGCCATGACCCGTCGGCGTGCCGCACGCGGTATTCCAAGTGGCAGGGCCGATGCGCGGCGAGGTTCGCCTGACACTTGTCCCAGACCGGCTGCTGGTCGTCGGGATGCACGAGGCTGCTGTAAGTCAGCCGGCCACTGGTGAGGTCTTCTGGGGCGATGCCCAGGAGCGCCCGGGCACCTTCGCTGACAAATTCCATCGTCCAGTCCTGATCGTTCCGGCAGCGATACGCCATGCCTTGGAGATTTCCCAGCAGGTTGCGGTGGCGGCGTTCGCTCTCGGCCAGGGCGGCGCTGCGCTCAGTGACCAACCGCTCCAGTTCCTCGTTAAAGAGGCGGATTTCCTCTTCCGCCTGCTTGTGCGCTGTGATGTCCGTGCGGATGGCGACGAACTGGACTGGTTTCCCATCCTCCCCAAGGAAAGGGACAATGGTGGTGTCCACCCAGTAGAAAGACCCGTCCTTGGCGCGGTTCTTCAGCTCGCCTTTCCAGACCCGGCCGCTGGTGATGGTCTCCCACAGTTCGCGGATGAACGCCTTGGGGTGATGGCCTGAATTGACGAGGCGGTGTTCCTGACCGAGCAATTCCTCGCGCGCGTATTTGGAGATCAGGCAGAAGTTGTCGTTCACGTAGGTGATCTTCCCCTTCGCATCGGTGATGGCGACCATCGAATGCGCGTCCAGCGCGGCCTTGAAATCGGCCAGCAGCAACTCCGCCCGCTTGCGCTCGGTGATGTTGCTGTGGGCGATGACGGCCCCGCCTTCCGGGCGATGCAGATGCGAAACCTGCATGCTGAACCAACGTTGCGCCGTGGGGGAGTGGCAGGCATACTCGTGCCTGAAGGTGACTTGCGAATGGGCCAGCACACCCCGAACGCCCTCCAAGACCTCCTGCGCGTCGCCGCCGTGTCCCGTGGCTGCCCGGGCGCACGCCTCCAGGTAATTGGTTCCCACGCCCATGCCCGACAGCGGGGCATCCGCGCCGTTCTCCCGCCCGAACCGCTCCCAACTCTCGTTGATGGCGATGATGGTGCCGTGGCAGTCCACGACGGCGAGGTTGGCCATGATGGAGTTGATCACCGCGCGGTTGAGCGCCTCGCTCGCCCGCACCCGTTGTTCAAGTTGCCGCCGTTCCGTAACATCGCGATTGATGCCCACCATGCGTGCCGCTTGGCCGCCCGGGCCAGAAATGGCCATTTCGGAGGCTTGGATGATGCGCATCTCCTGGTCGGAGGCGCGCAGGATCCGAAACTCTCGCTGACTGCGACCGCAAGCCGCCAACGTGCGCTGGAGTTGCGCTTCCTGTGCCTCGATATCGTCAGGCACCACCCGCTCCCGCCAATCCTCGTAAACGCCCCGGCCGTCCGCCCTGGGCGGCAGACCGTAAATCGCAAACATACGCTCGTCCCACTTAAGGGCGCCGGTCTTGACATTCCACTCCCACACCCCGATGTCAGCCGCCTCGGTGGCCAACCGCAAGCGCTCATGGTTGGCGCGCGCCAAATCCTGGGATTCCTGCTCGGTCGTCGTATCGCGGAAGGCGAGCACCACGCCGAGTATCTGGCCGTTCTGGTCGCGGACCGGGGCGGCGCTGTCGGCAATGGGCCGTTCGGTGCCGTCCCGGGCGATGAGGAGGGTGTGGTTTGCCAGGCCGTGAATCTTGCCGGTGGCCAGCACTGCCTCCACCGGGATGATTGCGGGCTGCCGGGTCTCCCCGTGGATGATGCGGAATACTTCCGTGACCGACCGGCCCAGCGCCTCCGCATGGGTCCACCCGGTGATCCTTTCTGCGGCGCGATTCAGCCGCGTGACGCGGCCCTGCGCATCGGTGGCCAGCACGGCGTCGCCGATGGAATCGAGCGTCACGGCAAGCTTCCGCTCGCTAAGCACCAAGGCGACACGCGCTTGTTCGAGCTCCGTGATGTCCCGTGCGGTGGCAAACATGAGGCCGCCGGGCTGCGGGACCGAGTTCCATGCCAGCGTGCGCCACGAGCCGTCCCGGTGGCGGTAGCGGTTCACCAAGCGCAGCACTTTTTCGCCCCGGAGGACTTGCCGTTCCACTTCCGCCCGCGTGGCGGCCTGGTCGTCCGGGTGGATAAATTCCAGGAACGGACGCGCCAGCAGCTCCTCCTCGGTCCAGCCCAGCGTGTGCTTGAAGGCGGGGTTCACCCGCTTGAAGTAGCCGTCGGCCTTGGCCACGCACAGCAGATCCAGCGAGTGCTCAAACAACCGGTCGCGCTCCGCCTCCGCCTCGCGCCGGCGCTGGTGGTCGCGGTGGACGAGCACCCAGACGAGGGCAAGCATGCCGGCGATGGTGAGCAACGCGGCCGAAAGGGAGGTCAGCACCGCGAAGTTGCCCACCGGGAGCGTTCCGGCCACGACTTCCTTTCCCCCAGCTTCTTCCCAAGCTTCGGTGGGCCGCACATGGAGTGATGAAGTTCCCGACGAGAAGCCAGAAACCAGAGCAAACAGCAGAAAGGCCAGCACCAAGCCAACTTGATTTCTATTCACCTTGGAAGACTTCATGACGTTCGGGCGCAAGGATGCGCTGATTTCGCCCTCCTGCACGCCTAAAATCCTAACTTGAAAACAGCAGCCCAGGAAACGCAGCGGCATCCCATCAACCGCGGAGGGGCGCGGATAGACACCGGTGGCAACAACGAACACTCATCATAGCCACCGATGTAGTTGGAGCGCGGCATTCCGGCCGCAGAAACATGGAATACATTGGCGGTTGAGGAAGTTCCGCCCCCTCCGCGTGAACGAACCAAACGGTTCAGGCGGCAGCGAACGCAGATGCAAACACAAGCCAGCGTGAGGGCGGGCGTTCCTGCGGCATCAATGCCACGATCCCGCTGCCCCCACTGCATCGTTTCGGCTTGGTCTTTCCCGAATCTTTGGGTGCCTGCCCGGAGTGGAGGAATGTAGGTGAGCATTGTCCGGGGGAAGGCCAGTGCCGCCACTGGCAAGCAAGCGCGCCCCCTCACGGCTGCACCTTCGGGAGGCTGGCACTTGGTTTGATTAAGTCCGCAGCGGGCACAGTCCGTTTCCCCATGTCTCTGGCGTTCCGGTGCTTTGCAGTAGGGTTGCTCTGGCTGTTGGCCGTGGTCAGCCGCGGTCCGGCGGCCGCGCCGGCTCCTGACGCCTTGTTTCCCGCTGGCGGCTGGGTGGGAAGCATCTTGGGCGTGAGGGCAGGTGGCAAGCTGGACGGCTGGCCGGTGCGTGCCTGGACGGACCACCCCGGGCTCACGTTCGAGGCCACTACGAACACCGGGCTTTATGTGGTGAAGGTCGGGGCAGACGTGCCGCCGGGACCGCATTTGGTCCGGCTGTTCAATGCGGAGGGCGCGGCCGAACCGCGCACGTTTGTCGTGAGCCGGGGGAAGGAGTTGAACGAGGTGGAGCCCAATGATGATTATCGCGTTGCGCAGCCGGTGCCCCTGCCTGGAGCGGTGATCAACGGCCGGCTGGACAAGGCCGGGGATGTGGATTCCTTCGCCCTCGAGGTCGAGGCGGGGCAGTGGGTGGTCGCCGCCGTGGACGCGTATGCGCTGGGCAGCCCCGTGGACCCGGTGGTGCAGATTCTTGATGACCGGGGCGTGCGCGTGGCCTTCAGCCATGACACTCATAATCTGGACCCGCTGACCGCCTGGCGGGCCGAGCGCAAAGCCACCTGCTATGTGCAGGTGCTGGGCTTCGTGCATCCGCCCGGCACCGCCGTGGGCATGCAGGGCGGCGCGACCCATGTGTATCGGCTGACGGTGACCACGGGGCCGTTCGCCCGTTTCGCGCAGCCCATGGGGGTGAAGCGCGGCACCACCGCGACGGTGAAGTTGCTGGGCTGGAATCTGCCTTCCGGTGCGGCCACCACTCAACCGGTGGACGCCACGCGGGCCGGGGCGGTGGAGACCAACCTCTTTGTTGCCGCTGCGCTGACGGGAGATCCGCTTTGGTTGAGCTTGGGCGACGCGCCCGAGCTGGCCGAGGTCGAGCCCAACAACACTGCGCAAAAGGCACAACCAGTCAGCCTTCCCGCGACGCTCAACGGCTGCATCGGTGCCCCGGGTGACGTGGACCGTTTTGGCTTCACGGCCAAGAAGGGGGATCGGTTTAGTTTCCGGGTGCGCGCTGTGGGAGTGCATTCCCCGCTGGCCGCGCGGATTCGCGTGGAGGACACCAACGGCGTTGCCCTGGCCAGTGCAGAGGGCGGCGACAACACCGACCCACGCCTGGCTTGGAACGCGCCGACCGACGGGCAGTTCGTGCTGGCGGTGAGCGACATGTTCGGCAACGGCGGCTGGGACCACGTTTACCGGATCGAGACCGCGCCGCCGCCGCCGCACTTTACCGCCTCGATTCCGACTCACGCCTTCTTTCTGGAGAACGGCAAGACCAACGAGATCAAGGTCACGGTCACGCGGGTGGAGGGTTTCAAGGAGAAGCTCAGTCTCAGTGTGAAGGGCCTGCCTCCGGGCGTCACCGCCAAGGCGGGCGAGATCACCGACAAGGGCGGCGAAGTCAAAGTGCTGCTCACTGCCGCCGCCGATGCTCCTGCGGCAAGCGGGCCGCTGGAGTTTCTGATTTCTGCACCGGAAGTGCGGCCCCCGATGAGCGTGGCGGCGAGGTTCAGCCTGCTGGGGGTGGAGCCTCGGGGAGAGCGCTTGATCAACAGCGGCCACGTGGCCTGGCTCACGGTGGCAAACCAGCCCGCGCCCCCGCCGCCCCCGAAGAAAAAGAAGTAGCTCAACGCCCGCCTCAGGGCAGGAGCGGAAGCAGCAGTCGGTTGGTGGCGATGCCTTGGAGCCGGACTTGGGTCGCAAGGGCGGAGGAGGGCGCTTGCTGCACGCTGCCGTCGGACAAGGCGTAGTTGCCCGCGCCGTTGTGCTGTCTTGGGGTCCATGACGCAGCCGTCAGGTTCGAGCTGGCGAGCAAGAGCCGTCCATCCACGTTGAAGCTATTCGTCAGCAGGTGTCGGTCGCCGGAAAGGAGCGTGTTCGGTAACGTCTGGTCGGCGTCGAGCGAGGCGAAGTAACTGACGGCGGAATTGCTCTTGGTGGAGAGGCTGTAAGCCCTTGCCATCGTGCCCATGCCGAAGTCGGTCATGATGTTGTTTAGTCGCTCGCGGTCGGAGTAGCAGATGAGAATCCTCGCGCTACCCATTTCATTCGACATGGCCTGAAAGTGCAGCCACGCCTGCGAGACGTTGCCGAAAGCCAGCGAGTTGGTGACGAGGAAGGGGAACTTGTCATCGTGGTCGTTGGCGAAGACACGGTAGGCCAGGCCGATTTGCTTGAGGTTGTTGGCGCACTTGATGCGGGCTGCGGTGCGTGGGTTTCGTCTTGGAGTCAGTGCTGGGAGTAGGAGCGTAACACCTATCGCAAAGAGGAGGAGGACGACGACGACTTCCAGCAGCGTCATGCCGCGCTGGCCGCAAGGATGGGGGGTGGTTTTCATGAGCCTACTGCGACAAGCATGGCCGATGCCGGGGCCACAGCAGCGGGCGGCTGGATGTGGAAAGTCTAGCAAGCACCGTGAATCCGGTGAGTGCAGCCACGACGCGGTGACTCGTTCTGCACGCCACCGTTCTATGCTCACGCCCGGCGCGTGACCTTCACGCAGCAGCGGTGCCCGTCGTCCCGCGAGGCCTCGCATGGAGCCCGATGACCAGACCCGTGATGATGGCCACGCTGCCCCAGAGATGTCCGGCGTGCAGTTTCTCCCCCAGCCACAACACCGCGACGGGCACGCCGGCGACCGGTTGAGCCATGATGGTCATGGCCGTGAGGTTCACGTCGGTCTCATGGATGACGACCAGCCACAACCCGTAGCCGATGCTGGTGCAGATGATGGCGAGGTAAGCCACCCAGAGCCAGGCGCTGAAGGGCATCCGCCGGGCGGCGGCGAAGGTGGTTGGGCCATCAATGGCCAGATTGGCCAGGGTTCCAGCCACCAGCGAAATGGTCAGGATTTTCATCGCCCCGGCCCGGTTCAAGATGGGCTTGCTCATGATGGAGTAGGCGGCCTCGCACAGAAACGACGCCATGAAAACGAGGCTGGCGGTCAGCCCCGCCCACCGGAAGTCATCGGCCCAGACACGGTTCAGCAACGCCACCCCAATGATGCCCAGGCTGAAGCCCAGCCAGCGCTGGGGCGCAATTTGTTCGCGGAGGAAAACCGCCGCCGCCACGGCCGTGAGCAATGGCTCCACCGCCATGAGGATGGAGCAGTTGCCCGCTGAGCCGAGGAGGTTGCCGCCCACTTGGAGCCGATGGCCCAGCGTGAAGACAATCGTGCCCATGAACATGGACATCCAGAGATCCTTCCCTCGCGGCGTCGCGCCGGGCAGCCAGGGCCACAGAACCAGCAGGCTCACTGCGGCTCCTCCGAAGCGCAGCGTGGCAATGCCGCCGTAGTCGAGGTGCGGCTTGAGTGCCTGAATCGCCGAGAGCGAGACCGCCCAGAAGACGTTGAACAGGAGCAGCAGGATGAGGTGGGAGCGCTTCACAAGCGCGCGAGTGTTTCGGGCAGGGCAGGGGAGGTCGAGGGGAAAGTCAGGTCAGCGTCCCGAGGGGGAGTTTTCGTTCGCCGACTCAGAATTGAACCCTTCCCCGCCGCGCTCGGCACACATCCCTTGGCTCAGAACCCTGGCAGCACCGGCGCATTCGTGCGGACGTAGCCGACGTAGTGCGGCACTTCCCAAATTTTGGGTAGTTTGAGGAACTCAGCTCCGCCGTCCAGTCGTGCGTGGTTGATGCCGCCGTTGTGCCGGTTCATCACAACGCGCCCGCTGGCGGTATTGACCCCGCGCAGGTGCGGGGGCGCGGCTGAATCTGGCCGATGGGCGAAGTCCACCCAGATGCTGTCCATGAACACGACCATGTCTTGCGGGCCGCTCTCCGGAGTGGTCAGAAATTTTCCCAAATCCGCCGGTCCGGTCATGAAGGGAGAATTGGGCTGGGTCCAGTGGTTCAGCGCGTAGCTGCCGGAGAGGGTGCCGCCCCATCCGCCGATGCTCGGTCCCCAGGCGGTCTTGTAGTCGCCCCATGTGTTGCCCGCCTTCACCTCGGTGGTCGGGCAGAGGCGGATGTCGTCATTCCCGGCGTGGTTGCCGCGAACCTGCCCCATCCAAAACGTGTTCGAGGAGGAGGCGTCGTAGGGGATGGGTTTGCCGTAGTCCTGGCAATACATCACATAGGCCAGTCCCATCTGCTTCAGATTGTTTACGCACTTAATGGCCTTCGACTTCTCCTTCGCCTTGCTCAAAGCGGGCAGAAGCAACCCGGCCAAAATGGCGATGATGGCGATGACCACCAGCAGTTCAATGAGGGTGAACGCGGCGACCCGGGCGCGGCTGAAACAGGTTTTCATGCAGTAGGTAACATGAGAGTAAGCCCGACGGGACGGCTCGCAAGCCCGGATTCCCGCTTCTCCGCTTGCCGCTCCGCATTGCCTTCCCTACAACAGGCCGCGTGATTGACATCAAATGGATTCGGGAGCAGCCGGAATTGGTGAAACAGCGGCTCGCCGCCCGCAACGGCGGGGACGACGCGAAAATTGACGAGGTGCTCCGGCTCGACGAGCAGCGGCGCGGCGCGCTGAAACAGGTCGAAGATCTGAAGGCCCTGCGCAACAAGGTCTCCAAGGAAATCGGCGCGCTCATGGGCCAGAAGAAGCTCGCCGAGGCCGAAGCCAAGAAGGCCGAGACCCGCACGCTCGGCGACCAGATCACGGCGCTCGACAAGTCTGCCGCCGAAGCCGAGGCCGCGCGCGATGCCATCCTCATCCGCCTGCCGAACCCGCCGCACGCCAGCGTGCCGCTGGGCAAGTCGAGTGCCGACAATCCCGACGTGAAGCACTGGGGCGCGAAGCCCGAGTTCGCCTTCAAGCCCAAGTCGCACGTGGATCTCTGCGCGTCGCTCAAGCTCGTGGACTTCGAGCGCGGGGCGAAGCTCTCCGGCAGCGGCTTCCTGCTCTACACAAATTGGGGCGCGCGGCTGGAGCGGGCGTTGATCCAGTTCCTGCTCGACCTGCACACGACCCAGCACGGCTACACGGAAGTCGCCCCCCCGTACATCGTCAGCCGCGATTGCATGGTGGGCGTGGGCCAGTTCCCGAAGTTCGAGGACCAGGCTTACGCGGTGCGCGAGGGTTTGGACGAGTCCACGCTGGGCAAGTTGTATTTGCTCCCGACGGCCGAGGCTCCGGTGGCAAACATTCATCGCGAGGAAATCCTGCCGCACACGCAGCTCCCCATTTACTACTGCGCCTACAGCCCGTGCTTCCGCGCGGAGGCGGGCGCGGCGGGGGTCGGCACGCGCGGGATGATTCGCGTGCATCAGTTCGACAAGGTGGAGCTGGTGAAAATCGTGCGGCAGGAAGACGGCTACGCCGAGTTGGAGAAGATGCTCGCGAACGCGGAGAAGGTGCTGCAACTCCTCGGCCTGCACTACCGCATCGTGCTGCTCTGCACCGGCGACATGGGCTTCGCCAGTGCGAAGACCTACGACATCGAAGTTTGGGCGCCCGGCCAAAATGCCTACCTCGAAGTATCGAGTTGCTCGAACACCGACGAGTTCCAAGCCCGCCGCATGAACCTCCGTTACAAGGACGCCGACGGGCACAACAAGTTCCCGCACCTGCTCAACGGCTCCGGCACCGCGCTCGCGCGCCTCTTCGTGGCGCTCATCGAGACCTACCAGCAGGCCGATGGCAGCGTGCTCATCCCGGAACCGCTCCGCCCGTATTTGCGCGGCGCGGACAAGATCACGGCTTAAGCCTTAACCACGAATGGACACGAGTAGACACGAATTCGGAGGCGCAATCAGCCTGCTTGGCATTCGTGTTCATTCGTGTTCATTCGTGGTTTCTTCCACATGAAAGTTCTTCTCGCCAGCAGCGAAGTTCACCCATTTTCCAAGACGGGCGGGCTGGCGGACATGGTCGGAGCGCTCGGCAAAGCGCTGGCGGCCGCTGGCCACGAGGTCGCCATCATCACGCCGTTGTATCGCGGCATCCGCGAGCGCTTCACCAACATCCAGCCGACGGAATATCGCGTGGACGTGCCCTTGGGCGCGACGCCGGTGCAGGCGGGGGTCATGGAGTTGAAGCTTGGACCGCGGCTGTCGGTGTTTTTCGTGGATCAACGCGAGTTCTTCCACCGGCTCGCGCTCTACGGGGAGAACAACTCGGAGTATCTGGACAACCCGCAGCGCTTCATCTTCTTCTCCAAGGCGGTCGTCCACATCGCGCGGTATCACCCCTGGGGCCGGCCGGACATTGTCCACGTCCACGACTGGCCGGTCGGCCTGGTGCCGGTCCTCTTGCAGCACGAGGAGCAGGCAACCGGCTGGAAGGCTCCCCGGAGCGTGATGACGATTCACAATCTGGCGTATCAAGGGCGGTTCGCCGGCTCCACCTTTGCCCTGACGGGGCTGCCGCTGAATCATTTTACGCCGGCGGGCGTGGAGTTCTTTGGGGATGTGAACTGCCTCAAGGCGGCCATCAACTACGCCGACCATCTCACCACCGTCAGCCCCCGCTACGCCCGCGAGATTTGCACGGAGGCTTACGGCTGTGGCCTGGACGACATACTGCGGGCCCGGCAAGGCAGCCTCTCCGGCATCCTCAACGGCGTGGACTACGACGAGTGGAACACCCACCGGAACATCCACCTGCGTCATCCGTATTCCTTCCGCAAGATGGCGGGCAAGGCACAGAACAAGCACGACTTGCAACGTGAACTCGGACTGCCCGCACGCGCGGAAGTGCCGCTCTTCGCCACCGTCACCCGCCTGGCGGACCAGAAAGGCATGGATCTGCTGCTGGCCGCACTCGAGGAGATGCTGGCAACGGACATCCAGTTCGCTCTGCTGGGCAGCGGCGACCCCGCCCTCCAGGCCGGTTACCAACGGCTGGCGAACCGGCATCCCAGCAAGGTGGTGGCGCGCATCGGTTACGACCACGCACTCTCGCATCGCATTGAAGCCGGCTGCGACTTCTTTGTGATGCCATCGCGCTTCGAGCCATGCGGCCTGAACCAGATGTATTCGCTGCGTTACGGGGCGATTCCCATCGTGCGCCGCACCGGCGGGCTCGATGACTCCGTGGTGGACTTGACGGACGAGCCCGAACGCGCCGACGGCATCAAGTTCACCGAGCTGCGAACTCGCGCGCTCGCCACAGCCATCCGCAAAGCCATCGTGCTCTACCAAACCCCCGCACTGCTGGCCACGATGCGCCGCAACGGCATGACGGCGGATTTTTCCTGGAGCCGGACGACGGAGGCTTACACCAAGGTGTTCCAACGGGCGCTAGCCTGAGCCGGCCTCCTTCGCTGGCCCCGACACGGCTTCGCGGCTTCTCCATGAACCTGTGCCGGCGACTTGCCGTCGCCGTCCGTGGGGCAACGCAGTTCGAGGCGTCCCTGAGCAAACCACCCGCAACGCGGCGGCTGGAAGCCGCCGGCACGAGTTTATGGTCCCAATGCGCGGGCTTCGGTCTCATGAACCTTGTAGCAGCCGACGTGAGGAGGCTGATTCTGAAGCCGGAAAAGTCAGAGCCTCGTCACGTCGGCTGCTACGATTCAGAGTCACGGATTGCGAACCTCGTATCTCTCCCGGAAAACCTTGCCGGCAATTTTCACGCGGCCATAGTTGTTGCCTGTGCTGCGGTATCGCACCAAATTAGGAACCCTCGGGAACATGCGCCACTCGCCATCCGGCGAGCCGGTGGTCGCGCGGGCCGGTTTTGGTGCCATGACTTTGCGGCGTATCGAGGGCCTTGCGCTTGGCCAAAGTTCCGAAGCAATCCGGGATTCAAAAACGGAGTGCAATGGCGGTTCTGCGGGGAAGGCCTTCGTCTCTTTTCTGTCATCTTAAGCAGGTTGGGCCCGTAGCTCAGCGGTTAGAGCAGGCGACTCATAATCGCTTGGTCCCCGGTTCAAATCCGGGCGGGCCCACCACTTCAACTCTTGTTCCGGCGGCTGTTCAGCAGCATCCCCCACGCGACGAGTTGCGCGATGGCTGAGGCGACTCCCAAGGGAATCAACACGAACATGACTTTCAGCTTCCAAGCCGGACGCTCATTCAAGCCCACGGTGAACTCATGCACCCAGAGCACCCCGAGGCCCAAGAGCACCACCACCACTCCGCTGCGGCCCAGCCATCGCAGGCGTTCCGCCCAAGTTACCGGGGGGCGTTCTGACGGCGGAAGGGAGGCGTCGGGGGTGTTCATCCGGGCAGCTATTGCGCAATCCAGCCGCCATCGATCACCACGTCGGTGCCGGTGATGAAGCCCGAATCACCCGAGGCCAGAAAGACCGCGAGCGCCGCGATCTCCTCGGGCTTGCCGAAGCGCCCGACGGGAAGCTGGGCGGTGAACTTGGCGAGGAGTTCTGGGTTGTTGAGGATCGGCGTGTTGATCTCCGTGGCGCAGGGACCGGGGCTGATGGCGTTGACGGTGATGCCTTGCGCGGCCACCTCCAGCGCGAGGGATTTGGTGAGGCCGAGGATGCCGAACTTGCTGGCGGAGTAGGGCACCCGGTGGGCGATGGACACGTGGGCCATCATGGAGGCAAGGTTGAGGATCCGGCCGCAACCTGTTTCCAGATGGGGCACAAACGCACGGCACATCAGGAAGACACTGGTCAGGTTCGTATCGAGAATCTGGTGCCACTCCGCGAGCGAGAACTCGGTGACAGGGCGGCGGATGTTGATGCCGGCATTGTTCACGAGGATGGTGAGTTTGCCAAAACGCGCGAGGACGTCGCGGCGCAACTGTTCCACCTGTTCTTCACTGGTCACGTCCACTTGGTAAACTTCGGCTTCCGCTCCCCGCGCGCGGCACTCTGCCTGCACGGCGGCGAGGAGCTGGGTGTCACGGGAGGCCAGAGCGAGGCGCGCCCCGGCGTCGGCGAAGGCGAGGGCCATGGCCTTGCCAAGGCCTTTGCTGGCCCCGGTGATCAGGGCGGTTTTGCCGGAAAGTTTCTTGTCAGTGCTCATGGGCGGATAGAGTGGCGTGGAACGCCTCACTTAGGGAAGCAGACTTTGCCGCAGATGGAGGCCGCGCTCCGGGGGAAGGCGATGGACAGCGCACTTCTCAACCAGCCTTCGGCTCATCCTTCTCCATCGCCTTCTTCAGCGCGGGGACCTGCTCCAGGAGTTTCTCGAACTTGATGCCGGTGAGGCTCTCCAGCACGGGCGGAAGCTGCGCGATGATCTGGGTGACGTCGCCGGTGAGCTTGCTCGCGCCACCGCCGGGGCCGGAACCGGAGTTGATGATCACCATCTTCTCCATCTTCGACAGTGGCTCGGAGATGCGGCCGGCAATCTCCGGCATGGCTTTCACGAGGAGTTCAATGACGGCGGCCTCGTTGTATTGCTGGAAGGCTTCGGCCTTCAGGCGCGTCGCCTCAGCGGTCGCCTTGCCTTGTGCCTCGATGACGGCGGCCTGCGCCAGACCCGTGGCCTTGGCGACATCGGCGTTGGCGAGGCCGCGCGCTTTGTTCGCCTCCGCCTCCGCCAGACCGGTGGCCTTGGCGACATCGGCGTTGGCAAAGCCGGTGGCCTTGGCCGCGTTGGCCGCGCCGTTCGCCTCGGTTTCGAGCTGGAACTTGCGGGCGTTGGCGAGGGTCTCGACCTTCTGGCGTTCGGCCTCGGCGGGCTTTTGCACGGTGGCCTGCAGCTCGCGCTCCTTGCGTTTGATTTCCTGCTCCTGCAGTTCGATCTGTTTCTGCTTGGCCACAATCTCGACCTGCACTTCCTCGGCCTTCACGAGCTGGCCGGTCTTGTATTTCTGAAGGTCGTAGGCGAGGTCGGACTCGGCCTTCTTCTGGTTCACCGCCGCCTGATACTGGGCGACGTTGCTCTGGTAGTCGCGCTGTGCCTCGGCGATTTTTGTGTCGGCGACAAACTTCGCCTCCTGGCCGGCCTGCGTGGCCTGCGAGGACTTGATCATCGCGTCGCGGTCGGCCTCGGCTTGGGCGATCTGGGCGTCGCGCTTGACCTGGGCGATACGGGGTTTGCCCAGGGCGTCGAGGTAGCCCTGTGTGTCGCGAATGTCGCGGATGGTGAAGGACACGATGCCCAGGCCCATGTTGGCCATGTCGCTGGCGGCGACCTCCTGCACGCGCGAGGCGAAGGCGTCGCGGTTCTGGTAAATCTCCTCCACCGTCATGGTGCCGAGAATCGCCCGCAGGTGGCCCTCCAGCGTCTGCATCGCGACGTTTTTGATCTCGTCGGTGGACTTGCTGAGGAACTGCTCGGCGGCGGTGGCGATGGAGACATCGTCGCCCTTGATCTTGATCTGCGCGACGCCATCCACCTTCACCGGCACGCCTTTGCTGGTGTAAACCTCGGGCGTTTGGACATCAATGGTGAGCAGTTCCAGAGACAGGCTGTCCTGGCGCTCAAAAACCGGCCAGACGAAGACGCCGCCGCCCTTGACGATGCGGAAGCCCACCTCGCGCGATTTGCCGTCGGGATCCACCAGCCGGCGCTTGCGGCCGGAGATGACCAGCACCTCGTTGGGGCCGACCTTGGTGTAGCGGCTCGCAAAGATGGCGAAGATGATGATGACTGTGACCAGCAGCGCGAGCATGGCGGCCACGCCGATGGCCGCGCCGGGAGCGGAGACTTGGGCAAGCAGGGGCAGGAGTGTCATAAGCAGTTTTTGGGACAGGAGCAGGTCAGGCGGGCTTGACGAAAAACTGGGATCCAACAATGCGCGTCACGGTGACCGGCGCACCTGTGGCAATGGCTTTGCCATCCTCCGCCCTGGCCGGAGCCGTGTAGCGGGTGCCACCCTGGACATAAACAATTTCTCCGACGCCGTTTTCGGGAATGCCGGTGCCCAAGGTCGCGGTGATGCCCACCACACTGGCGACCGTGGACTCGCTTGAGCTTTGCGTCTTGCGGAACACCAGGCGCAGCGCGGAGACTATTGCGCTCGCAAATGCGAACGCGGCCACCGCCGCAAGTGGCGCACTGATCGCCGGGGATTGGGTCGCCTCGATCAAGCTCAGCAGGTAGCCGAAAGCGCCAAACCCGGTCATGAAGGCGGCGATGATCATCGGACTGAAGATGGAGACTCCACCCGTGTCGGAACCGGACGCGCCGGTTTCCTCCTGGCCGCCTCCGCCAGCGTCGTGATCGACGCCATCCACAAAGTGTCCGAGCATTGCGAGAATGATCAGGAAGAGGAAGCCACCTCCGAGGCAGAGCAGGTAGATCAACGCGTCAAAATTCATAACGGCCTCGCGATGTGTGATTGCGGATGCAGTTAAGTCGCGGTTCGCAAGGCAGGCAAGCGCGAAAGCGGGTTTAGGTGCCCGCGCCGCATTCCGGCGCGGACGGCGGGCGAAAAAGAAGATCAACGCCGCCAACAGGTTAAGGCCCAGCAGAATCAGCAGCCAACAAACCTTGTCATTGCCGACGCTGGATTCTTTGGTCACGCAGTCAACCAGCATCCACAGCCAGAAGCCAACGGCCAGCAACAGCAGTCCAAGTCGGGCGCAGCCTGCCACTGACCCGCGCTCCGCCAGCTCCGGGGCCGTGGCAAGATCCGCCCGTCCCAGTCCCAAGAGGGGCAGGATCAGGAAGAGTTCCAGCAGGCCGAACATCATGATGGTTTGCCTTTCGTTGCCGCGCAGTGTTGGGCCGTGCCGGAGGTGAGGCATCGATAAGTTCTCGATGGGTTAATCCCCAACGACAGGGGAGGGCGCGGAGCCATGGACTTGATCGCGCTGCCACTCTGAGTTCTGCCCTTCTCCCCGCCTGTGCCCCGTGCTACAACTGCCCCCATGCAATCCCATGAGTTGCTCCGCGAGGTGATCAAGGACTCCAGTGCCAAGCAGATCGCTGCTGATCTCAACCTGTCCTTGTCCATGATCTACAAGTGGGCCGAACCCCCGGAGAATGTAGCGGGCAGCGGGCTCGCCAATCCGCTGGACCGCATTGACCAGCTGATCAAGAGCACCAACGATCCGCGGCTGCCACAGTGGATCTGCGAGCGGGCGGGCGGCTTCTTCATCCACAATCCCAAGGCGCATTCACCGCATCCCTTTCAAGTCATCCCCGCCACCAACCAGATCGTGCAGGAGTTCGCGGACATGCTCGGCGTCATCGCTGCGGCGGCGGGCGACAGCCACATCACGAAAACGGAGGCCCGGGACATCCGCCGCCGTTGGGAGGATTTGAAGCGCGTGACGGAGGGCTTTGTGCACTGTTGTGAGGAGGGAAACTTCTCTCCCGTGAGGCGGCCCCCCGCGCCCCCGGCGACACCGTCACCGACAGCCTGACCTTCGGGATCAAATCATCCCGCTGGCGTGTCGGCGTTGTCCCCGCCAACCGGTTGACACCGGAAATTAACTTGGCGCAAGTGAGCCCTGCCGTTACATCCAACGGCAAGGGCGCGACCCAAACCCGAATCCCTTGGTTCAACGCGCCGCGCCATTCATCCCGTGAGTTCGTTGCTCGACATCGCCCGCCTTAACCCCGTTGCCCACGCCGTCCTCGTGATCGCGTGCGTCGCCTCTCTTGGGCTGGCGCTGGGCAGCGTGAAAGTCAAAGGCGTGGGCCTGGGCGCGGCGGGCGTCCTTTTCGTCGGCATTCTCTGCGGTCATCTTCATTTCACCCTCGCCCCGGATCTGCTCGCCTTTGTGCGGGACTTCGGCCTGGTGCTCTTCGTTTACACCATCGGCTTGCAGGTCGGACCGGGCTTCTTCACCTCGCTCCGCAAGCAAGGACTGCCGCTAAACCTCATGGCCACCGCCATTGTCCTGCTCGGCGCGGTTGTCACCGTGCTTTTTGCGTGGCTCCTGCGCGTGGATTTCGCGGCGGCCGTCGGCATCTTCACGGGCGCGACCACCAACACGCCCGCGCTCGGGGCCGCGCAGGAGGCGTTGAAGACCCTGCCGGGCCTCGCGCCCGAGCGATTGGGACTCCCGGCGTTGGGCTACGCGGTCGCCTATCCCTTCGGCATACTGGGCATTATCCTCGCGATGCTCGCCCTCCGCTGGGCGCTCCGGGTGGATATTGCCGCAGAGGCCGAAAACTTCCGCCGCGAGCAGCGCCGCGACCACGAGGCGGTGGAACGGCGCAACATCATCATCACGAACCCGAACTTTAACGGCCTGAAAATTCACCAGCTCCCGGCCAAGGATAAACTGGATGTCGTCCTCTCCCGTGTGAAGCATCTGGGCGAAAGCGAGGTCCTCCCCGTCGGCGGGCAAACCGTGTTGCACACCGGCGACGTCGTCCTCGCGGTGGGCACCCGCACGAGCCTCGATGAGTTCTGCCTCATCGCCGGTAAACAGTCGGCGGAAGATCTGCTCCGGGCACCCGGCCATGTCACCTTCCGGCGGGTGGTGGTCACGCAAAAACGAATCCTCGGCGAGACGCTGCGCGAACTGCAATTGAACCAACGCTTCGGCGTCACCCTCACGCGCGTGACACGCGGGGACGTGGAATTGAGCGCGCGCGCCGACCTGCGGCTCCAGTTTGGCGACATGGTGCAAATGGTCGGCGAAGAGGCGGACATCGGGCGCGCCGCGGAACTTTTCGGCAACTCCGTCAAGGAACTCAACCACACCAATCTCATCCCGGTTTTCATCGGCATCATCTTTGGCGTGTTGTTGGGCATGTATCCCTTCCAGCTTGGCAGCATGCCCACCCCCGTGCGCCTCGGGCTTGCCGGCGGTCCGCTCATCGTCGCGATCCTCCTGAGCCGCATCGGGCGCATCGGGCCGCTGCTGTGGTATATGCCGGCCAACGCCAACATGCTTTTGCGGGAGCTCGGCATCACCCTCTTCCTCGCCTGCGCGGGTTTGAAGGCCGGCGAACATTTCTTCCATGTCCTGCGTGAGGGCGACGGCCTCAAGTGGATGGCTTGCGGAGCCGCCATCACGCTGGTGCCCCTTCTGCTCGTGGGCTTGGCCGCGCGGCTGCTGGGCAAACTCAACTACCTTCACCTCTGCGGCCTGCTCTCCGGCAGCATGACCGACCCGCCAGCGCTCGCCTTTGCCAGCTCCGTCACCGGCAGCGACGCGCCGTCCGTCGCCTACGCCACGGTGTATCCGTTGACCATGCTATTGCGCATCGTGGTGGCGCAATTGCTCGTCCTGTTCTTCTGCCGCTGAACGGTACGGCCCAGGCGCAAGGAAAACCCATGTGACCGATATGGCTTGAGGATCGAGGGACTGCTGACGGGCTGCCTGATTCGCAATTCCAGATTCCGGCCCTCGTGCGGGGGGCGGGCTTCAGGCGAGGATGTCCTTGATGACGTGACCATGCACATCGGTCAGGCGGAAGTCGCGGCCGCCGAAGCGGTAGGTCAGTTGCTCGTGGTTCAGCCCCAGCAGATGCAGCACGGTGGCGTAGAGGTCGTAAATCTCGCACTTGTCCTCCACGGCGTAGTAGCCCAGCTCGTCCGTCGCACCGAAGGCCGTGCCACCCCGCACGCCGCCGCCCGCGAGCCAGAGGCTGAAGCCGAACGGGTTGTGGTCGCGCCCGTCGCTGCCCTGTGAGAAGGGCGTGCGGCCAAACTCGCCGCTGAAGAGAATGAGCGTCTCTTCGAGGAGGCCCCGCGCCTTCAGGTCGGTGATGAGGCCGGCGAGGCCGGTGTCCACCTGATGCGCCATGCTGCCGTGACCTTCCTTGATTTTGCCGTGTTGGTCCCATGGGTTCGCCGCGCCACCCGCACCGATGCCTTCATTGAGGCAGCTTAGTTCCACAAAGCGCACGCCGCGCTCGATGAGCCGCCGTGCGACCAGGCATTGCCGTCCGTAGCTGGCGGTCTGCTTGTGCAAGGAGTCTAGGCCGTAGAGTTTTTTGGTGGCCTCGCTCTCGCCGCTGATGTCGCACAACTCCGGCACGGCGGACTGCATGCGATAGGCTGTCTCGTAGTTGCGAATCGCGCCCTCGATGGCCGCCTCGCCGGTGCTCTGCGCGAAGGGCGTGTCAAGCGAGCGGATGAATTCGAGGCGGCGGCGCTGGAGGTCGTCGCCTTCGCCGGGCTTGATGTTCGGGAGCGCGGGGTCGGCGTCCACCTTGATGATGCTGGCCTGGTGTTGCGCGGGCAGGTAGCCGTTGCTGAACAGGCCCACGCCGCCGTGCGGTGCGACCGCGCCGCCGCTCTGGAGCACGACGAAGCCGGGAAGGTTCTGGTTCTCGACGCCGAGCCCGTAGCTCATCCACGCGCCCGCACTGGGATGGCCCATGAAAGGAAAGCCGGTGTGAAAGGCGTAATTGCCCTGCGCGTGTTCGTTGACCTTCGTGGTCATGCTGCGGATGACCGCGAGATCGTCGGCGAGCGAGGCGAGCTTTGGGAACAGGTCCGTCATCACCACGCCACTCTGGCCCCGGGGCTTCGCCTCCCACGGGCTGGCCATGAGGTTGCCGTTGTTGTTGAACATCGTGGGCCGCACCGGCACCGGCATCGGCTGGCCGTGGCGCTGCGCGAGTGCAGGCTTGGGGTCGAACGAGTCCACGTGCGACACCCCGCCGCTCATGTAGGCGAAGATGACTCGCTTGGCGCGCGGGGCGAAGTGGGGCGAGGGCCATGCGGAATGGGGAGTGCGGAGTGCGGAATCAGCGCCGAACGCGCGGCTGTTCATCAAGGCCGCCAGGGCGAGCGAGCTGAAGCCGAGCGACGTGCGTCGCAGGGATTCACGGCGGGAGAGCGAGTGTTGGTTCATGGGCTGAGGTTTCATTTGCTGTCTCCTTTGATGGCGGCTTTCGCCAATGATTCTTCCGAGCGGCGCAACAAGTCCGCCACCCACTCGGTGCCGTTCGGGCGCACGCCGTGGCCGGTGAAGACCACGTCGGGCTTCCACGCCAGCAGCTTCTCGCGGATGGCCTTGATGACGGGGCGGGCTTTCCCCGCATCGCCCCAGCAGCGATGGACGATGTCGCTCTCGCGCTCGAAGCCGAGGTCGCCGGTGAAGGCCACGCGCTGGCCGCTCAGCTCCGTCATGTAAACCGTCAGGTCGAAACTGTGCCCCGGCACGAAGAGCGCGCGGAACTTCTGGCCCGAAACGGTGAACTCCGTCTCGTCACCCACGCGCGTGAGCGGCAGCGGCACATCGAGCGGACGCGGCGGGAAGATGCCGTAGTCCGTGAGCATCGGCATGAGCCAGGTGAGCGTGAGCGCGGCGGATTTCGGTCCGACAATCTTCGCGCCTGTCGCGCGCCACAGATACGCGCCGCCGCAATGGTCGCCGTGCGAATGCGTGTGCAAGACGTGCGTCACGCGCTCGATGCCGAGCGCCTTCACCCGCGCCTGCGACAGCGCGAAGGCCGACGTGCCGCCCGCGTCCACCACCACCGCCTCCCGCCCGAGCTTGAGCACCCAGATGTCGCCCACGTAGGCGTGCTCACTGCTGGGGATGCGCCCGCCTTGATGCACGGGAAGGCCGGTGACGACTTCGGGCGGCGGGACCAGTGCCGGCGACTTGTAGTCGCCGTCTTTGGGAGACGAAGTGGGACGGGGCGGCGACTGCAAGTCGCCGGCACGAGCGCTGGTGAATTCGGTCACGGGCAGGCTCTGCTTCCAACCCAACTTCCCATCCCGCTCCAGCCGCGCGAGCTGGCCGCTGGCGGTGCCGATGACAGCGAAAGAAGCATCGCCGCTCCATGCGAGGCGGGCGGGCGCGTTCAGCTCTTGCTTCGCAGCAACCTTCCCGTCGGAACTCATCAAGGTCACCAGACCATCCCAGCCCGACACGAGCACGCGGCCATCCGCCGGATGCGGCGCACAGTCCGCGATGCCATCGGCGAAGCCAAACGCCGTCGCCACACGCGCCGCCACCTCCACGCGATAGACGGTGCGCGCGTCCGCCTGCACCGGCAGCCACGGCTCGCCCGCCATGCCGCGGGCAAACCACGACGCCGGCCAGCACCACACCGCGTCCGCGTCGCCACCGAAGCCGACCTCGAACAGCCCCGCTTCCGGCAGCCACTCGCGCAGCAGCTCCTTACCGTTGCCATCGAACACGCGCAGGCGCCCTCGCTGCTTCGGCACGAAGTTCAGCGCGTGGATGGGCGGGTCCCACTTGCCGATGGCCGGGCCGGTGCGCAGCGCGACCTGCACGGCGTATTCCACGAACGCCACGCGCGCGCCGTCCGCACTCAACGCCACGGCGGCCGCGACCGTGCCAGGCACGACCTCATCAGCGGCGAGGCGAAAGCCATCCTTCGTCAGCTCGGGAAAATCCGCTGCGGGATTCAGCGGCCCGGGTGCGGACAAGTCATCGGACGCGGCCGCGCTCCAGAGCGGACTGTTCGGGTTCACGCTCCACACGCTCATGGACTGTCGTTGCGTGCGGAGACTGGCCGTCGGTTGATTCAAGCACAGCCAGCCGAACGCGGCGCGCTTGCCATCCCGGCTCGCGGCCATGCGCGTGGCGCGGCTGGTGGGCAACTGGTTCTTGTCCTCGTAACGCAGACGCGTGCGCGAGCCATCGGCGTGCTGGAACAAGCCCGGTGGCTTGAAAGCCCAGTCCGGTCCGTGGACGAACAGTTCGCCAAGGTGACTCGCGAACCAGCCCGTGCGCCAGTCGCCCGCGCCGGGACGCAAGCGGGCTAGCTCGCTGTCGCGCGTGTCAGCCTCGACGAAAGTGTCCTTCAGCGGCTCGCGCAGCAGCGCGTCCGCGCCGCCCAGCCATACCGTCGGCTCGGGCGAAGTGACGCGCGAGTAAGCAAGACCAACGGCGAGCGCGTTGCCGCCGTTGAGCGTCGCGACTTGCATCGGTGCCCACGGCGGGAGGTGGCGCTTGGCGAGCACCGTGCCGTCGGGTGCGAACTGCCACACGTTCGCGTCGTGGCTGAAGGCCAGCGTGCCGACGGTGATGAACTTGCCGTCCGCGCTGACGTGAACGGCGGAGATGGCCTGCGGCGCGAGCGGTCGGCCTTGAGCGATGGCGGCGGGAACGCGGCTTTCGGCGAGAGGCGGGGAGATTTGGATGCGCCGGAGGGTGAGGTCAGCATGAGCCGAGTGCGAGAGCGCAACCCAGACAGCCAAAAGGACGAACCACAGAGGCACAGAGGACACCGAGGAGTGGCGGGGGGTGAACGACTGCCACCGTCGCCCAAAACCTTGCTGCCCCAACGGGGCTGCGAAATACAGCCCAGGGTTGGGAGCGCAGCGACCTACCCTGGGTAAAACGAAGTCAATCATCTCGCGCCCTGAAGGGGCGCTGGAAGCGGTCGAGCGACGCCGGTGCCCCTTCAGGGCACGCACCCATTTCATGGCACCACCCAGGGTAGCCTCCGCTTCGCTGCGGCAACCCAGGGCTGTATTCCGGTAGCCCTTCAGGCTACTTCCCTGAGTTGAACTTCCGGCGGTGCTCCTTTGCGCCCGATGGTTCATCGCAGCTCCCCAAGCGGGACGATTTGCCAGGCCTTGTCTGCCCTCTGTGTTCATCGTGTCTCTGCGGGCGCTCTCACCGCACATAGATGAACTCCTTCAGGTTGAAGAGCGACTGGGCGAAGTCCTGCCAGACGCGTTCGCTCGTAGCGAGTTGGTCGCCGGGGATGTTCGCTTCACGGGCGAGGCCGGCGAGGTAGGCGTGGGCCTTGGCGGTTTCATCGGCGTTGGGCGGGCGGGCGAAGGCAGCGGCGAACATCCGGCGAACGCGGGCGTTCACGTCCGGCTCGGCGCCGATGGACGCGACCGCCCACTGGCGCGCGAGGTCTATCACAAACGGGTCGTTGAGCAGCGCGAGGGATTGCGCGGGGACGTTTGTCGCGTCGCGGCGGCCGAGGGTGGTGAAGGGCTTCGGAGCGTCGAAGATTTCGAGGAACGGGCTGAGGTTGTTGCGGCGCACGTTGAGATAAATGCTGCGACGCGCGCGGTCGCCGATGCCAACCGGCGGGCCGGATTGCGCGGTGTCGAGGCGACCGCTGACCGCGAGGAGCGTGTCGCGGATGGCTTCGGCTTCGAGGCGGCGGACGCGGAAGTGGGAAAGGTATTCGTTCGCGGCATCGCGCTCGCGGGCGGCGGCGGTGGGTTCGCTGGCGAGTTGAAAAGCGCGCGTGGTGACGAGCTGGCGAATGAGCTTCTTGAACGACCAACCCTCGGCGATGAACTGCGCGGCGAGGTGGTCCAGCAACTCCGGGTGCGTGGGCTGGTCGCCGAGCCGGCCGAAGTTGTCCACCGTCGGCACGAGGCCGCGCCCGAAGAGGTGGTGCCAGACGCGATTGACCATCACGCGGGCGGTGAGCGGGTTTCGCGGGGAAGCGATGGCTTCGGCGAGGGCGAGGCGTCCGCTCGTCCCCGTAGGAGACGACGTGAGGAGTCTGTGACTAGATTGGGTCTGGGGTCTGGGGTCTGGGGTCTGGGGAGGTTTGAGACTCCTCACGTCGTCTCCTACACGGAGGACTTCGAGATAGCCGCGCGGCACTGGCTCGCCGGGCTTGGTGTGGTCGCCGCGCGTGAGCAGCGGGGAGTCGAACGCGGTGCCTTCGATGACGCCGGGCGCGCGGCGGGGCGTGGGGATTTCACTTTCGAGGCGGCGATACTCGGCGACGAGCGGGGCGGCTTTGGGCAAAGCCTTGAGTGAAGTCGGGAGCAGGCTGCGACGGAGGAAGTAATCGAGAAAGGCGCGCTGGGGTTCGGTCAACTTGTCCTCGCGCCACGCCTGCACAGCGGCGGTGAGCGTGTCGGCGTAATGCTGCGCGAGCGCGGCAGCGCTTCCAGGTGCCGGCGACTTGTAGTCGCCGTCTTTCGGTGTGCTGCGGGCGACGGACGGCGACTGCAAGTCGCCGGCACGGGCGAGGAGCGTCGCGGCTGCAAGCGGTTCCTCGCGCGGCGTGTCCTTGTAGTGGAAGATGACGCGCTCCGCGCTGAACCAAGAGCGGCCTTGCGCGTCGCTGCTCTTGCCGAGCTTGCGCGTGAGGTCGTCCGCCGTGCCGAACTCGATATACGCCCAGTTGCCTTTGCGATACGCGGTGTCCATGCGGACCCAGCCGGGCTCGTTGCGGTTCAGTTCGGACTTGGGGAAGATGGGGTTCGAGCCGAGCGGGTAGTTGTCCACGATGACGCGGACCATCGCGCCTTTGCCGCCGGCGGCGCGGACGCTGATGCTGTCGGTGGTGATGCGGAAACGCGGCGAGGTGAGGAGACCGCCGTGCTTCTCGCTGACGCGGTGGGAGGAAATGGCGGCGGGGAGAAGGCCTTTGAGGATGCGGTCGCCGTCGGGTTCGAGGGTGAAGTCGCCGCGGAGGTCGCGCGGCAGCGCGTCCCTACCAAAGGCATTGCCTTCCGTGAACCACTTCGCGGCGTCGGCTCCGCCCAAGTCCCACTCGGTCTTGAACTGCGCGTTGTGCTGCTGCGCGGCGGCGAGGGCGTCGTGCCACGATTTGGTCACGTCCGCCCAGCCTGCGGCGAAGGCAGCACCGTCCAGCTTGCTCAATTTCGCCCACACGTGCAGCGGGCTGGCGAGGTTGGCCTGAGCGTCCTTGAGTGCGGCAGCGAGCGCGTCCTCGGTGGCGGAGGGAGACTTCGCGGCGAGCTCGGCGCGGAGTTGCTTCAAGTCGGCGGACAGCGCGGCGTGCTTCGCCGTTTGCTCGGGCGTCATGGCCTTCGCAATTTCCTCGGGGCTGACGCCGATGGGGCCGGCCTTGAAGGACGCGGCGATTTCCCCCGCCGACAGCGCGCGGTCGTAGAGCCGGGCTTCGTCAATCTCGCCAGCGAGGAAGGCGCGTCCGCCGCCGGTGTGGCGGCGGCCCAGCAGCACGCGTGCGTCAGCGGGGAAGGTGACGAGCGGCGCGTCGGGCTTGTGCGGGGTGTCGTAGGGCTGGCCATTGCGGAAGAACGCGATGGTGCCGTCGGCGCGGTAAGTGACGGCAAGGTGGATGAGTTCGCCGGGCTTGGCGGTCTCGGCCACGCCGTCGAGGGTGCGCGAGCGAAGGAAGTTGTTGCTCCCGTTGACCCATTTCCGCGCGCCACGTTCGGCGAAG
>Ga0255204_1000103_pt1 | contig 27159 bp, 37 predicted proteins | sample Miss_Colum_RepC__2_FD_188418 | JGI IMG/M metagenome (GOLD analysis project Ga0255204, IMG submission 188418) | Freshwater microbial communities from Mississippi River, Louisiana, United States - Miss_Colum_RepC_8h | ecosystem: Environmental > Aquatic > Freshwater > River | place: USA: Louisiana... | reverse complement strand
ATGTCAACACCACCCCCTTTAGGGGGTGCTAACATCTGTCAACATCGTCAACATTGCAGCTATCAGCATCAGTGTTGGGGTTGTTCCTTGGCAGTATCCAACTCCCCCGCCGTTGACATCAGCCGCCATCATCAACGAAGCCCCTCGCCAGATGCGGCACTACCGATTGATCAAGGTTGTGGGGGGGTGTTTGAGGCGAGTCCACCCCGAGCAAGCAAGGCTCAGAAACTCCAGCAAAAGCCTGAAAAGGCTGAAGAGCTGATGGTTGGTAACATTCTATTAAAACTCTCCTCCCCTAACGAAGAGTAGGCAACGGTCAGCTTTTCAGCAACTTCAGCCTCTCCTCGCTTGCTCGCTTGGACAGCCTCAAGGGATTCGGCTGAGTTGGAATCAAAGTTAATTACAGCCGGAGAAGTGACCCTGGCACTGTTGTTCAGCCACCAGTTCCGCATTGCCATTGACCTCAGCACATGAGACAATCGGCATAGGTCAGATAACAGGTGGTGGGAGTCATTGCTGGCTGACAACAGTGGCAGCTTACAGAGATGGAGATGAAGATGATGGATTCAGCGGCTAGATTAACGATGCGCGACGGCGGTTTGCTCAACGAAGAGGCGTTGCTGCGCAGCCAATTACATCATCTGCCGGGGAGCAATTACATGGAACATCATGTAGTTGATATTTCACAACTGCCACAACAACAAACACTTACAGAGATGCAACGTAACGAATAAGGAGAATTAGGCTGGGTAGAGACCCCCGCACAATTCAGGCCGCCAATCTTTAGAATAAGACGAAAGCTCCTCAAGTGTAGGAAATGAATCGTCCTGGAATGGTGTGCCTTCACTCTGGCGCGCGTCGCGGAGTAGGCCGAGACCTTCCAGTCGTATGGTGGCGGATGTGCGTGAAACTTTGTATTGCTCCATTAGCGTGCCAGTAACAAATCGGTAGCTGTCGAGATTACAGCGCTGATTGTCGACATACAGGGGACCAAAGCCCTTATCACGAATGCCGAGTTCTCTGAGCACTAACCAGAAGTCCGCGACAAAGCTCCTTCTGGGCATTAATAGGCTCGCTGCGAAGTAGTTCGCTTGAAACTCGAGACGGGCAATGTCCGTGCCGTTGTCGATACGCTGGCGTTGAAGAACAAAGTCCGATTCATCACAATACTCGCGACTCATGAACCTACCGTGCCCCAGCAAGTGATGCCCAAGTTCGTGCGCGAGGGTGAAGCGATCACGTTCTGGATGCGGGTTCATCGAGGTGAAGATTTGGATTCGCAAGGGGGCAAACTGGATGCGTCCGAGCGGCGGACTTCGTGAACGAATCCCAGGAGCGCCTCCACAGGACTCCACGAGCAACCCAGTTCGGGAGGCCTCGTGTCTGCAAATGGTATCAAGGGAGACTTGACCTGTTTCGTATGAGATAGCATCAAGTGTTTCATCGGCGATTGCCTCCAGTTGCTCCTTCTCAATAAATGGCACTGAATTGGCTTGGCGATCCCGGCGGTTCATGAACTTACGAACTTGAGCCGGAGCCAGCGTTGTCGTGGCGATTAAGTCGTCAAACAGGTCCCAGAGCGAGTTTGTGAGGCGTGTAGGACTTTGTAGAAAAAGGTCAAAGACTTCGCTGTTAAAATCTGGCCGTTCCAGACCATCGCTAACATGTTGCTCGGCATCCCTACCGATACCGCGCGCGTTTGCCGATGGTGAGCGAGAAAGCTCCCACTTAAAGTTCTGAGCGTCGAAATAGCGAAGAAGTCCCATTCGCTTGGACATCGCATACTCTCTTGCACCAGATTGAAAGGCTGCGGTGCTTGCCAGAACCGCCTTTGTATTCGCCGCACCGACCTGCTGCACCTTAGCAAAAAACTCTTCCACATCATCCACCGGAACCGAATGCGTATAGTTCTTGCACTCAATTAGGAACAGCACGGAGTAGTCAGTGGATCCCGGAAGGAAAATCTCTATGGAGACGTCGAAGACGATCTCAGCCTTCCGATCTTGAGAGTAGTAGCCCTTTCGTCGAAAGAGTCTGCAATGGGATTGCTTCGCAAAGAACCGCTCAGCTTCGATTTCGGTTTGGAACAGGCTATGGATTGCCTCCTCAAGCTTGTTTCCGATGTCTAAGGAACTCATGCTAAGATGTAGACCGATTTAACTTTAGGACGCACTTTATGTCACGCCGATAGTCAACGAAACCAACTTCTGCCTCATCAACCAGAATGCCAGTTATCGGTCGCTATTGCCTCGCCGTTGAACCGTGGAGCCATTAACCTAAGAACCCCGCCTCGCCCAGCCACCCCGAGCGTTCCTGGGGCATCGTAAGGCGGAAATGAAGTTTACCAACGGCTAATCACAAGATTAGCCACTGAAACGGCCTCTTTCACATAGAGAGCGTTCCTAAAGCGCGCAATCGAACGGCCAGAATCCAGTAATCAACGTCCATCGGTCTGGGTAGCGTTTGGACCCGGAAAGTCTCTTTAGCTTAACAACCTACACATCTGCATCGATCCGATCTTCATTACGGGCGTTTCCACCAAACAGGAGCGAAGGTTTGGTAGTTCTGTGCACGGAAATGAAGGTTGGCGTCACGAGTTGCGCAAAGACTTGGCGGGCTTCATGCGCCAATTCCCCAGTTGCGCCTCGCCATTCATGCGTGAGTCTTCAGGGCTGCACCATAGAATTCGGCTGCGGTAGATGATGAAATGGCTGCGGCAACCAACAGTTCGCCAAACTGAAGGCATGAGCGTAAACTCGCCTGACTCTTTCCGCTCAATCCACCACGATGGCGAAGCGTCTTCCACGAGACTCAATTGGATAAACGCTTGGCAACCACACGGACATTGCAGCCCGGCAGCCCACTCACATTCAGAGTCGCCCAGACGGTAAAGTATGTTGGGTAAGGGTGCTTCCGGCCACTCGGTTATGGCGCAGGTCGAAAACTGGGCGGGACGCTTCCGGCTTACCCGCAGCCACCCTGCCAGCCAGCGGCGCAGATATGTGGTCATGAGAGGGAAGGATTCTGCAGCAGTGGCTTGGTGTCGCCACGGCCAACAAAGCGGCCAAGCGCAACGCAAGGAGGCCCCTCTGGGATGCACTGCCAAGTTCCCTCGCGAAGATCGAAGAGCTGGTAACGATACCCAGCTAGTGCATCCCTTCGGAATCCATGAATCCGTGCAAGTAATTCGTTGACCGCATGAGCCGCTATGAACCCGTTCAGGCTGATCACGGCAGGTTGCTGGACCAGGGTTCCCTTCACGTAGCTTTCACGCAGTCGTGCCGCATACTGGTCCGGTTGGTGACGACGCATTCCGTCTGCCTCCACTTGCTTGGCGGTGACAACGCCACGGCTCAACAGGCTGGATCCTCCGGGAACCAAGAAGTGGACGGCTCCGCAGATTCTCTGAACCCCGCCCAGGCCATCCGCATCAATCCGGACCCCCACGTCGATGAGCGGCACGAGATAGAAAGTGGCGATACGGTTCAGCAGGTCCCGTCCATCGGCTGAATCCACGCATCCGAAAAGCAAATCGCAGGTTGCTAGCGCCTTAACTACTTGAGCATTGAGGAGGTCGGTCTGGTATGTTTCGACTTGCGTGCCGGTTCCCATGGTCCTCACCGCCTTCCGAAGCCGATCAACCTTGGGCCGTTCCTTTTCCACATCCTTCAGAGTCGAATTCACAATGCGGTTCAGGTTGCGCCTTTCGATCACATCGGGGTCCACCAAAATCAGATTTCCCACACCGAGTCGCGACAGCATCTCCACCACCCAACTCCCAGTTCCGGAGCAGCCAACTACCGCGACCCGTAGACTTCGGAGTGTTTGGTAGGTCCCATCCCCAAATGCCTGAACAGCACTCGCCTGAGCTTCCTCTGGAGCCAAATCTTCCGAAATGATGTTGGCCTCAATTCGGTCACCCACTCTAACGATTCTCCGGATCTCGCCAAACTCACCGTCACGGCCAACAGCACGGACACGAAGCACGCCCGTTTCGAGGGCTATTGCGCTCAGGTGCGTCACGTCGCCACTCACCAGATGCCGAAATGCCTTGGCAAGCGTCCGGTCGGTTCGGTCGTCCTGCTCAGAGAAGTCCACTGCGTCTGGGGGGTGGCTGTGAACCTTCAGTAGAAGCAGTCCGCGAGCGGCCGCCTTTTCGAGCAAAGGAACTGTGGCCTCTACCGGCCACCGAACGGCGTTGGGTTGACGGACTGAACAATTCTCGTTTGGCACAGGGACGACTTGGTGCACGCAATACCCTGTTCCACCAGGCAGCGAAAACTGCCCGCATAGGCCCAGACTCACGGATTCTAAATCATCGCCCGTAAACAGGTGTCGACAGAGCATCTGCTCTTGATCCTCAGTAATACGGAGGGCGATCTTTTTGGGGGTCATCCCGTCCTCCCGAGCCCGTGATTGAGCCAATGCGGAATGCGGTGCAGGTGCGTGATCAGGTTGTCCACACCCACCCGCCATGCATAGTGGCGTGACCACCGCTGCCACTCCTTGCCATCCAGTGCTTGCCGCGCTTCAGTTTGCCGTAGCCGCCCTCCGTCGGTTCGTGCCAAGTGTGGGTTGAAGAAGGCCATATCCAATGGTGCGGTGGGGTAACCGGGCGGAATCTGCACAGCGACTGAGCCAGAAGGGACGTTGTAGCCCTCGGGGAATGGGAATTGGTGAAGCAGCAACCATCGGGTTCCTGACTCCACAAGGGTCTCCCATTCCACGCCTAGGGCACCCAGTCCTTCGACATCATCCTCAGGCAGGTCAAAGATTCTACGCATATTTAACCCTCCTGAACTTCGCGGGGAAGCGTGGTGAAGCGCTCGATCCCAGGGGTGGTAAAATCGACGACATCATCCAGGGCAACGGTCACCAAGCGGCCGCCCCGCAGCTTTTGCGTAAGGATGAACGATTCGGGAGGACGCTTTCCCGCCAGTTCGAGAATCTCCCGGCCCGTCAGCTTCGGCTTCTCGGTGGTGTAGTAGGCGTCATCTACGCGAATTCGGTAGCGTCGAGCCTTAGGGACTGGCTTGCCGGCTTTTGCATACGTTTCGAGGTCTGCCTCCTCTATTTCAACTGCGTCTTGAGCTTGATGTTTGGTATCCATGTTGATGTGAGTTCTGTTGTCCGGGCTTCATTGCCCTACACCCCCACAACGATTGGGCATTACATCTTGCTGGCCAGCTCGGCATGTAATGCCCTATCGTTAGCAAAGTAGATGGACCCAGACGCAGAAGCGATGGAGCTTACGATTGAATCGGGGACAGTTGAGCTGCTGGTCAACCGGCAACCTGACTTGGAGGCCGAACCCGAAGATGGGCTCGTGACCTACATGGCGTTGCAGGAGGAGGATTTTGATCTAGCCCAACGCGCCTGCGAGGAGCTTTACCGGCGTCACGCCCGCCTCATGGTCGGCTGGTGTCTGAAGAATCGGGCTGAAACTTACGGCAAAGACGCAATGGACCTGGTGGACGAGGCATTCCTTCGGGCTTTTCGGTCTGCGCTCTCGTACTGTTCCCGGACTGGCCTCGATCCTAACCAAAGGCGCAGCCACGTCATCGCATGGTTGTTCAGAATACTCCGGAATGCCTATTTAGATTCCCGCAAGGCGGAGCAACGAGAACCGCTGGTCCGAGACGATAGTGAGGACGCGGATTGCTTCTTGGAAAATGCTGCCGAGCCAGAACGATCGGATGACGTCATTCGCATTTCGTCGCAACGGCGGAATCTGGTTCTACAATTTGTTGAAGCGCAGAACGAACGGGATAAAGCCATTCTCAAGGCCACAGGAGAATGCTGGGTAGCAGCGGTGGGCGAGACGGTTTTGCCCGAGGCCGTTCGTGGCAAACTTTGTGAAGAGTTCGGCATGACTCCCAACAGCCTCCGAGTGCAGCGGAAGCGGTTGATCGACAAACTCCGGCTTTTCATTTCCGAAGCAGAAACCAAAACATCATCACATCATGAACACCCACCAAAGCGGTGACGCCTCGCGCGACCTCACTGCGGCGGAGGTTGAAGCCGCGCTCCATGTCGCCCTCCACGACGAGGGAATCCTACTTCCCAGGACCATTGAAGACATCGCCGAACTGGAAGCCACTCTTGATCTGAGCGGCGTTCCGACACCCGATCCTCGGGCTTTTGCAGCCAAATTTCGGGCAACAACCGCCGATAGCAATGTCGTCGCCTTTCCCTACCCGAAAGCGGCTCAACCGAAAGAAGAAAACCTCGCATTGGCCGCGCGCAACGGAAGCGCCCTCAGCGACGAAACTCGCCGCAAGATGGACAAGCTTCGTGCGGACTACGAAGCGAAAATCCGGAGGACGGAGGATGGCCAGAAGTGATTTGCCCGCAGAGAGAGTGGACTTCTTGGACGCACTGGCCTTCGATGTTTGGAACGAATGGTCTGGAGTGACTCCGACTTCAGTTCACTCCATCGCGAGCGAACTGGAACTAGGTCCAAGCTACGCTGATTTTGGAACTGATTTCGATGGCATACTCGAGCATCGCGCCGGGCGTTTCCATATCTACTGCAACACCACCGAGGGCAAGTATTTGCACCATCCGCGCGTGAGGTTCACTTTGGCGCATGAGCTCGGACACTACTTCATCGACGAGCATCGCAATGCTCTTCGCGCCGGACAGGCACCAAAGCCAACCTTTCTGGACCGACCCAACGATGATCCCGTTGAGCATGAGGCAAACGCCTTCGCGGCATCCTTGCTCATGCCGAAGCGGGAGTTTCGGGACGCGCTGAATTCCGTGCCGAGTGGCCTGAAGGGAATACTGGACCTCGGAAGTTCGTTTGGCGTTTCCAAGCAAAGTGCCGCCCTTCGTTACGCGAACGCTAGTGGCCGAGAGTGCGCCATCGTGATGTTCCGCAATGGCTCGCCCCATTGGTGGGAAGTATCGCCTCAGCTTGATGTGAATGGCCTCTCTCGAATCAAAATCCAGAAGGGCTCGATTCCTCCGGACTCGGCGACCGGCATGGCTTTGGCGGACTCGCCCAACCAAGCCTCTGAACCACATATCACCAACACGCTGGCGAGTTCATGGTTCGGAGGGGTAACCTGTGGAAGCCAACGCGACGTATTCCTGCGTGAATCAGCTGTGCGCCTGGGTTCTTTCGGTGTCCTAACGCTATTGGAGCACTCTTCGGACTGACCCTTGTTGATTCGTTCCCTGCTGAACGCCACTGGGATGATGTTCCGCCCACCGTTTTGTTCATCGCCTGAGGTTCTACAGCTCGGGATAGTAGATTTCCTTGCTGGATTGCGTGGCTCCATTCATCCAACAATCGGCCCCGTCGCATGTGGGAGTCCATCTATCACTCGTTTGTGCCGAATCGCAGCACCTGGTTTTTGATGCTGGGGGCGTTGGGGCCGCTGTTGCTGTTCTATCTGCTGGAAACCCGGGGCAAGAAGCGACGAGAGGAGGTCGAATCGCCACCTCAGGAGGAGAAGCTGTTGCGACCTCCGGGCCACAGCCTGGCGTTGCAGTTGGACACCATTTGGGAGGAATTCACCGTCAAGTTCCTGCTGAGCATCGGCTGCGGCATGTTCTCATCCCTGTTCTGGCCGATGGTGCTGGCGTTCTTGAATGTGCCGCAATATCGCGTCTGGGCGCTCATCCCCCTTGCTCCGGCCCTGGCGTTGGTGTTTCTGACCATTCACTATCTCAACGAGGCCAGAACACTCCTTGCGAAGGCACGCAACTATCGCCTTGGGCTGCGCGGTGAGCAGGCGGTGGCGGAGGCGCTTACCGAAGTCGCCTCAGCCGGCTATCGTGTCTTCCACGATCTGCCCGGTGGGGACACCTGGAACATTGATCACGTCGTTGTTGGGCCACCCGGAGTGTTCGTCATTGAAACCAAGGCGCGCAGCCGTAGAGCCGTGACCGGCAACCAGCCCGCCCATAAAGTGGGCTACGATGCTGAAACGCTCTACTTTCCAACCGGCGAGGATCGCCAAGCCATTCCTCAGGCGCGTCGCAACGCCAGGTGGATAGCCGAATACCTGACGAAGAAGACTGGCGAACGGGTGGACGCTGCACCTTTGGTGGTGCTGCCGGGCTGGTATGTGGAGCGGGCCACGGCGGACACCAAGGGTATCGCGGTGATGAACGCCACCTACCTGAAGAAGTTTCTGACCAACCAGCCTGCTCAACTGCCGCCCGCCCAGGTTCGCCGCATCATCACAGCCTTGGACGAGATGTGCCGGGACCTCAAGTTCTGAAGCCCCGGTCGCTTCGCCATGAGGTCCGATGGAGTGGATGTCTGGAAGCGCGATGCTACTTGCCAGCCTTCGCTTTGGCGGCGTTGACCTTGGCCCATCTGGCTTTGGTTGCTGCAACGATGGCGGCTCTTCCCGCAGCACTCAGCTTGCGCTTTTTCTTGGCGACTGGGGCTGACGGAGCGGTAGGAGCGCCTTTCCCCTTAATCTTCGCCCACCTGGCCTGTTGAGCCGCAGCCATCTTCGCCTTGGTGGCAGCGCTGAAGGTTCGCCGGCCTCCCCGTTTGGCGGTGGAAACAACAGCCACTCCAACTTCGCCACCGAGCACCTTGGCGATTTCAGCGAGTCGGGTTTCAATCATCGCCTGCTCATTCCGCAGGGCAGCTTTCAACTTCAGGTATTGCTTGATGTCAGCGTTCATGTGCCCAGCCTAGGCTTTGATGGTTGGCTATACAAGTCATCCCAAGCAGCTAAGGTTGAACGTTTGGCGTCCTCCAAGGTCCGAATCCCTCAATGAAGCTGAAGCACCGAACTCCCATCCCGCCGCTAACCAAAGGGCAAGTCTGGCGGTTGAACGATGACGTCAACTGTCACATCGGGGAGGTCGGCCGGCGGTTGGTCCACTACAAGATGTTCAAGGGGAAGCCGGTTCGCATTCCCTCAACCCTCGGCAATCTGGAAGTGTTGGCGAAACATCTGAAAGCGAAGAAGGCCGTGTTGGTGCAGGGATAATGGATTGTAGGAACGCGGAGTCGGCAATGGGAACACTTTCGGGCGGGCAGCTTCGAGTTACCATGGATGGTAGCGGGCATCTCCTGCCCTGCCTCGGAGCCTGCCCGTCCATCCTGCACAATTCCAAGAAGTGCTTGTATAAGGTAAGCCAGAGGAGCTTTGACCAGCCGACGTAGGGAGGATTCCGACAGCTCGACCGACCGCTTCCGCCATCAACCGCATTGCAGAACGTCGGGGTCAGCAAGATTTAGAAAATCAATGCAGCCGGGATGGATTTATCAATTACCTGGTTTGGCGAGGCCTCACCACACTCGCCCATCGCTGCAATCAATGCGTTGCAATCAAACAAACTAAATCGTCTGCGAACTTGATCCCTCATTCTGATGCCATGCAAACGACCCCTCCGCCGATTCCGTCGAACTGCTCACCCAGTCCGTTACACCCGGCCATTCCCAAATCCCAAACCTCAGGCGTGCTACGAAGGGCAGCTACCGTCGTGGCAGCAGTTGTGGGTTTGCTCGTGGCTGGATGCGTCGGCTCCATCGCCTTCCGCCACGTCACCCGCCAGGCTGCATTGCGAGTCAACCACGACAAGGTCGAGATCATCCGCAAAATCCAGTCCCTGCGCCTTGCCCAGGATTCCTCCGAGGCCAAGACTCTCTGCACACGGAAGGGATTCGGGGTTTGGACAGCCATGCAACAGCAGTTCCCTGACGCGAGTGCTGGCTTCACGGTTGTTGGTTTCAAGAACAGTGGCGAGTTGAGCGACGTTGCCATGATCCGTGACACAGTCGAAGGGGTTTCAAGAGTGCATGTGCGATTGATCCGAACCGGCACTCAATGGCGCTTTGAGGACATCTTTTGCAGCGAACTCCAGGGCAGGCGGATGGATATGTGGGCCAGCTATGCAGTAGAACATCCGTTTCTTGCGGCAGCCAAATTCCACAAACCCGAGCTTGAAGCTGCTTGTGGCGAAGTCGTGGGCGCAGTCAAGGGAATGGCTGATTTTGCCCGCGATCTCTCCGTCATCATCAAGGCGCTGAAAGGAAGCTGAACGGGACTGAATCAGCACCCCTGCCTGACAAAGCACTCAGGCAGCAGACGCCAAGGAGGTGAGGGTGGGGAACCCTACTGAAGAAACGTGCTGCTGCCTGAGTGGGTTGAAATTACGCCCAAGAAAAGCGCTGTCAATCCGATGTCATTGCGCCATGCCAACTCCGCTGGATTTCGGAACTGAGCCCAACAGCCAGTCCAGCCTTCCCGTCCCCAACTCAAGAGGCGACGGGACGCTCCACCAAGCTCTTACGCCAGTCGCCTGTGAAGCCGAAGGTGGGTGCTGGCTGAGGCTCGGATAGCCAGAACTTGGTGAACGCGGCTACATTGGGAGCACAGAACCAGTGGGCCGAGCCGTCCTCATCAACCGCCCACCAACGAGCACCCTTCGGAGCCTGGGACCAGTCAACTTTCATAGTGTTAGCTTGCTACGTTCGAGGAGCGGCGGCGAACAGATTCAGTTTTCCCCAGCCATTGTCGGCCAACAACAGTCGTCAACCACCTGCTACTCTGGGAACACGTCGCTGATGGGCAGCTTCAACCGCTTCAGAATCTCCTCCAGCTTCCCCAGCGTGACGCTCTGGGTGGCGTGTTCGAGGCGGAACAGCGTGGAAGAAGCAATGCCGAGCTTTCTGGCGAACTGGGAGTAGGTGAGGTCCCCGCGCTGTCGGCGGAGGAAGCGTGCGAACTGCTGGTCGAACGACTTGGCCACGTTCGGCACTTTGCGGAGGCTTGCGTTCCGTATGGGGAATATCTGCTTGCAATGTTCCGGAGACGGAATAGAACCGCCTCATGCCTGCCCGGGGTGGAATTCTCATCTGGACAATGCTGGCGATGCTGGCCGGCGGGTCCATGGTTAGCAGTGCCCCGGCCGGGTTGACGCATGAGGCCAGCGGGTTGCAATTCCTGGGTTCCATCGCAGGTAAGTGGCGGCGCAATTCCCAATCGCTGTTCGGCAGGACCGCCACGGTGGGTTATCGGTCCGGCGACAGCTTCTTCGTTGCGTTCACCGTGGAGTGTGCGGAGAAACAGTGGTCAGGAGCCGGACTGGCCTACACGGATGTTGCTCACTTTGTCGGCTGGCCACCTCGGATCACCCCGTGAACCCTATGCACGCTCATCTACACTCGCTCTGGCAAACCGCAGTTCGATGCAGCCAGCGTTACGGGGCTTGCCTTGGCTTCGGCGCATTTGTGCTCAACTCCCAACCACTTGCTGCGGCAGCCCCAGCTACAGCGGAGATTTCAATCAGGGTGAGCACTGAAACCAAGGCCCAAGCGGATTCGATTCTGCGGGCCATTTTCAATTTGGAGAAGCAGCAGTCGAACAAGAGCACCGCAACAGTGGATGCGCTTCGTGCCGAACTAGTAAAGGTGGCTTCTGGTTCTCCGTTTGTGGAGCTCAAGGAATGGGATGCCTACACGGCTGCGTGGGCACACCTGCTAGCGCAGCGCGGTAGCCAATTTCAGGAGAATACGACAACCAATCGTAGTGATGAACGGTCCAGCGCGCTCAATCTTGGCGGCAGAATTGAAGCCAAACAGAACGCTCAGGTGAGGCTCGATAAGCAAGCCCCCACCCTGAACGTCGAGAAAGGTGTCCAGGCTAGCACCGAGGCCAGATTTCAGAACAGCTCTTCAATGAAGGAAACTGCCAATGCCAGCACCCAAATCTCAGGAAGCATGGGCGAACCACTCGTGCTAAAGGAAAAAGCGAGGAGCCTGAACGCGCTGCTTTCCAAGATTCGGCAGCTTGGCTTTCGTGAACTCGTCAACCAGAAGGAATTGGAGGGCTTCTGGACATGGACTTGGACTGGGGGACCGTATTTTGTCCCTGCTTCCGTGTTGCTGGAACTTCGACCAGATGGCACGTTGCTGGCGCGCTTTACCCCACCGCCCAGCTTGTGGCCAAACTTCTGGACACAATCTGTTTGGGGCGGAACTTGGAGCGTTTCAGAGGGCAAGCTTTCAGCTCAAATAACCGGATACTGGGCTGGCTGGAAGCACTTCATCCCAGCCGAGGATGCACAGCGCCAACGGCACTTCCCTCAGCAACTTCAGGGTGAGCTTATTCCCAAACGAACCATCACATTCGGCAACCATGATCGAATGATACTCGATGGTGAGCGGGACAACACTTTGGAGCGGACCCAGCATCGCTCCTTGATGCCAACCCCACCCGCATGAGGCTCTCGAATCTGGCCGAATCATCCTTGGACAAGAGCAGGGTCTGCAAGTCTCTGTGGACAATTGGACCCCCCATTTCTAACCTCCGAGTCCAGCAATGGACATCAGCACGAGTCGGTCGCTCTCGCCTGTAGATTTGGTAGGAGGCGTCGGCATTACAGTCTGCCTGCTCGCGCTGGCCGGTTTCGGCTCCACCGCGCCACTTTTAGCTGCCGAGAAGGAGGATGCATCCCGAGTCAGCGCGACTTTTAAGGTTCCGATCAAGGCCCTGAATGCGTTGGCCGAGAAGGAGCTTGGTGCGACTGGGGCTGCCACCCCGGTTGTGGAGATTGGTTCAGGGATCTTGAAGGCGGACTATCAGGTCCGAGTGAGCAGCATTGTTTTCTCAACTGCTGATGCGGCCTTGCGAATGAAATGTTCCGGTGAACTGACGGTCGCCAAATCGGGCTTCAACAGGTCGTTCGCCACGAAGGCCGGTGTTTTCGGCGTGCTGCGTTACGACGAGGAACTTAAGCCGCAATGGAAATCGCAAGCCTCCAAGGGGCGGTTCTTTGAAGTCCTAGATGCCTCCGGCCTGGACCTGACCCCGTTGCCATTGGTCGACACCTTCCTTCGGACTTTTATCGAGAAGCAGCTCGACAGCTACTGGACGAGCCTTGACGCCAGCGTGCAAACGGTGTGGAAGGAGTTGGCGAAACCCGCCCGTCTCGATGGGCTTGCCGAATCCCCCTTCCGCAGAAGCTCGTGGCTCCAACTGCGCCCAGTGTCGCTGGCAGTGAGCAATGTGGGCACAGATGCCGACAGTGTGGTGTTCCGTTGCCAACTGAAAGCCACACCGCTGATTACCTTCGGCGATGAACCAACGCCGGATGTGGGGCCGTTGAAGGGACACACCTTGAGCGGCAACCCGGAGGACGACAGCGAGACCCGTTTGCGTTTGCAGACGGTGGTTGGCTTTCAGGAGGTGGAGGATTTGTTGCGCCGTGAACTCTGCAACAAACCTTTGGAGTTTGGGCCGAGGAAGCTGCTGGCAACCAACGCCATGCTGACGGCAGAAGGCAATCGCGTAAAAGTGTCGCTGGCATGCACGCAGCCATTTCAAGGCGTCATCCATCTGGTCGGGACTCCACAATACTCAGCAAAGGCCAAAGCGCTGGCCATCCCCGACCTCGACTACTCAATCGAGACGAAGGATCTCCTGAGCAAAGCGGCCGCGTGGGTTTTCCAAAGCAGATTGCGCGAACTCATCAAAGAATCAGCGGTTGTGGACTTACGCGAACAGCTCGGCCCGCTACACGAATCAGTCAAGTCTGGCTCCTTGACGGTGCATGACGGAATCGCGCTGGAATATGCCTTTCCAACCTTGGCGCTCGAATCGGTCAAGGTCACAAAGAAGGCCTTTCACTTGATCCTACTGGCGAAGGGGCGACTCACTTTCCAGATCAAGGACATCACCCCCTTGGTCGAACAGTTCAGGTGACTCTGGCTTGGGGCGGTGGATTCAAGACGGGGCCTCCTGTAGGCCCTCCCCGTCCTGATTGGTTGAGTCGTTTAGTGGTATAACGATTCGATACCGCACCGTTTAGCGTTTCAACGCTCAGCGGTGCCCCCCAACCCCCGAAGACGCCGCCCCGTCCCTCTCCCTGACCGGAGGGGTGACGGGTGCGGCGTCTTCATCATCCCCAGAAAGGCACCCCCATTATGGCTCTCCAACTCGAAGCCAACTACAGCAAGAAGGTCGGCCTGCCCGGCTACAGCTCCCATCAGTTCAGCCTGTCGCTCAAATCCGAACTCACCGACCTCAACCAAGTGCCCGCTGAGGCCGCCCGCCTGTATCGTCTGTTGCAAGACGGCGTTGACTCCAGCATCAAGGAAATCGGCTGGCTGCCCGAAGCCAAACCGACCAACGGCAACGGTCACAGCAATGGCAACGGCCACTCCAACGGCCACCCGCGCAACGGCAACGGCAACGGTGCCCAGCAGCCCAACGGCTCCAGCGAAGCGTGGAACTGCACCCCCAAGCAGCAGGAGCTGATCATCAAGATCGTGGATGACAACCGGCTCGACAAAGCCGAGGTCGAAAAGCTCGCCCAGGATCGCTTCGGCAAGGGTGTGAAACAGCTCAACAAGCTCGACGCCTCCGGGTTCATCGAGGAGCTGTTCGAGCGGTATCCCCGCCAGCGCAACGGCAACGGCCAGGGCAACGGCTACCAACGCCAGAACGCTCCCGCCCGATGATCGCCACGGTTGAACCCATCGCCACCGCCAAGCCCAAGTCCATCGCGGAACTGCGCCAGACGGTCAGCGCGTCCCGGCTCAACACCTGGTTGTCCTGCCGGTTGAAGTTCTACTTCCACTACGTGCGGGGCATCCGCAAGCCCAAGACGGCGGCGTTGCATGTCGGCACCAGCGTCCACGGCATCCTCAAGCTCTGGAACAAGGCCCGTTGGCGGCGGCAGCCGTTCACCGTGGAGATGGCCCGGGAGCAGTTCGACACGCTCTGGCAGACCGACCAGGCCCAGGAAAAGGTCAGGTGGGAGCAGGGCGAGGAGGCAGATGAGAAGCAGACCGCCTGGTCGTTGCTCGACCTCTACCTCAAGCGGTCGCCGATTCCACCCAACGAAATGCCGGAGGGCGTGGAAGTCAGCGTGGAAGCCGACCTGGCCCAGCACGGTTTGCCCAAGCTCATCGGCATCATTGATTTGATCAGAGCTGGTGGGCGCATCGTGGACTTCAAGACCGTCGGCCAGACGCCCAAAGAGGAGAAGGCCATCCACACCAACGAGGTCCAGCTCACCGGCTACGCGCTCCTCTACCGCGCCAACACCGGTAAGGTGGAAGGTGGCCGCGATCTGCATCAACTGGTCAAAACCAAGACCCCCAAGCTCATCGTCACCCAGCAGGGGCCGATGACCCAGCCCCAGCAGACGAGGCTCTTCCGCCAGATGGAAAGCTACGTGGCGGGACTGGACCGGCAGGACTTCGTGCCCTCCCCGGGCATGCAGTGCTCGATGTGCAGTTTCATCAACGAATGCAAACGGTGGTCATAAGCCACGCAGCATAGCCACAGAGAGGCTCAGAAGGCACCAGGGGCGATCCTCCTTGTGCTTCTTTGAGCCTCTTTGTGGCCCAACCCCAACAACCCAACCAGAGCGCTGGGCATCTTCATCGGTGCCTGGCGCTCGCCCATTTCAACCATGAACTCCAACACCCCCTACACCCGCCAACAATGGGACGCGCTCACCGAGGAGGCACAACAAGCCCTCGATGCGGTCAGCGTCTATCTGCACGGCATTACCTTGCCTCGTGGTGATCAGCTTACCGATTCAGCCATCTCCACTTCACTGCGACTGCTTCAACCGGCCGATGAAGCCTACATACCCGACGAAGAGAACGAAGGCGACATCACGCAGTCCATCCAGAAGAAGTTCCACGCCATTTATCACGCCGGCATCACGCTCGCAGAAGCCAGCTTGAACCGGCAGGGCAAGAAGCCCACGCAGGACTTCAACTTCCTGCTGGTCGTTGAGAAGGACATCCACGACACCACGCACGTCGTCATTGTCGATTGGGAGGCACCATCCCGTTACCTGCACGAGTGGACCGATGCGATGGACTTTCAGTTCGCTGACCTCAAGGCCATGGCGACCAAAGTGCTGGCTGTCCGCAACACCTTGGTCAACGAGGTGGTCAATCCGCAGACCATCCTGGTCGTGTTCGAGTGCGGCATCTTCAAGGAGGCCCATGACATCCCGCGTGGCTTCGAGGTTCACTGCCTCGACTACGACGTGGAGCATCTGCCACCGGAGAAGCTCGAAATCAGCCCCCTCGACGGCGAAGCCTGCACCATCACCAAGTTCACCCCATGAACCAGCTCATCACCGTACTGCTGGCTCAACTCCGGCCCGCGTTGAAGAGCGTCGCCAAGGCTGAACACCTGCTCACCCAATACTGGGCGGACAAGATTGCGCTCCTGTGGACCACCAATGATGTTCACCGCGCCGCCAACGAAGCGAAGACCGTGCTGACGGAACAGCAGGCCCGCACGATCCTCCGCAGCCTCTACGACAACTACCACGCTCAATATGGACTCGAATGGCGAGACGTGAGCGAAGCCGTTCAGGAAAGCGGTCTGGGCCGGGACATCCGCCAACGGGAGCTGCACCGCTTCATCCATCGCGACGTGCTGGTGATTGATTTGCCACAAGAAGGCACAAAAGTCGCAAAGAAGGGCGGCGCATGAAGCCACCCCACGAGTTCAAGGTCGTGTGCGTCCGTGAGTGTGTGGCTCCGTTGCATCCACTCGACACGCCCCAGCAAGCCGCCGACTACTGGCACGCGAACATCCCGTGTGCTCCATGGTTTGACCCCTGCAAGGAGGCACTGGTGGTGCTGGTGCTCAACACCCGCCGCCGCATCCTGGGCCACAACCTCGTCGCACTGGGCACGCTGGATTCGGTCAACGTCCATGCCAGAGAGGTCTTCAAGCCAGCGATTGCGGTTTCGGCCCACGCGCTGATTCTGATGCACAACCACCCCTCCGGAGACTCCAGCCCGAGTGACGCGGACATCAAAGTGACCCGCGACCTCATCCGGGCCGGGCAGCTCCTCAAAATCGAACTGCTCGACCACGTCATCATCGGCGAGAAGACCACCAGCCTGAAATCGCTCGGCTACCTCAGCTAAACCACAACCCCAACAACCAAACCTAGAGACGGGCCGGGACTAACCATCCCGGCTCGTTTCATTTCAACCCCAGAATAAAACCCCATGACTGCAACGATGGAAGAATGCAAATCCACCAGCCTCTACTACCGCGAAGGCTCCAGTGACAAGGAATACCACGTCCGGCTGGAAGCCAAAGACACCGGCTTTGTGGTCAACATCGCCTTCGGTCGCCGTGGCTCGACGTTGAGCACCGGCACGAAGACATCCGCCCCGGTCCATTACGACGCGGCGCTGGTGATTTTCGAGAAGCTGGTGCGCGAGAAGAAAGCCAAAGGCTACACCGAAGGCTCCAGCGGCACGCCCTATCAGCACACGGAGAACCAGAGCCAGGTTTCTGGTCTGCTCCCGCAACTCCTCAACAGCGTTGATGAAGTGGAAGTGGCCCGTCTCACCAGCAACCCGAGCTGGGGCATGCAGGAGAAGAAGGATGGCAAGCATCTGCTGCTCCGCAGCGAGCCTGGCTCTGTCACCGGCATCAACAAGAAGGGCCTCGTTGTCTCCGTGCCGGCCACCATCGCCCGCTCCGCCGTGGAACTGCCCGGCTACTTCGTCCTCGATGGTGAAGCCATCGGCGATTACCTGCACGCCTTCGACCTGTTGTTCCTCAACGGCGAAGACCTGCGGTCCCAGCCCTACCGCCAGCGTTACATCGCGCTGCTGAACCTGCTGGCCGGTGGCCTGCCCAAGCACATCAAGGTCGTGTCGCTGTGGACGGACTCCATGGACAAGGCTTCGTGGCTGCGAACCCTCAAGGAGCAGAAGGCGGAAGGCGTGGTGTTCAAATTGCTGAACGCACCCTACACCGCTGGCCGACCGAACTCCGGTGGCAGCCAGTTGAAACACAAGTTCGTGGCCACGCTCAGTGCGGTGGTCGCAAAGGTGAACCAGCAGCGGAGTGTAGGTTTGCGCCTGCTCGACCACGAAGGCTGGCAGCCCGTCGGCAACGTCACCATCCCACCGAACCAGCCAGTGCCCAACCTCGGTGCCGTCGTGGAGGTCCGTTATCTCTACGCCTACCCTGATGGCTCGCTGTATCAGCCGGTTTATCTCGGCGAGCGCAGCGATGTCGATGTGACGGAGTGCGTCGTCTCGCAGATGAAGTTCAAGCAGGACGAAGACGAAGAAGTTTAGCCACAAAACGGCTCAGTGGGCGCAAAGAGGAATCGCCCTTCAGCAATCCCCGGAGTGTCGCCAATTGGAGACACTTCATTCCCCCAAACCAACCAACCGCCGGCCGGTCCTGTTCTCCTCTGACAGGGCTGGCCGGCTTTCTCGCAAACCACAACGAACATGAATCCCACCACCCTCGAACTCCCCGCTTCCGAACTCAAAACCGCCCTCACCGGCCTGTCCAAAGTCATCAGCAAACGCACCACGCTGCCGATCCTGGGCCACATCCGCGTGACTCGCTCGCCAACCGGGGTCGTCACCTTGCAGGCCACCGATCTGGACTCCACCGTCACCTACCGGGCCGAACAGCCTGACCACGGTGAACCCTGCGAATTTCTCGCCCCGTTCGAGCCGCTGAACAAGCTGGTCAAGGGCAGCAAAGGCCCGGTCCAGCTCATCGTCGAGGCCCAGGACAAGCTCCGGTTCCGCACCGCGATTGGGAGCAGCCAGATGGAGCAGGCATTCCCCACGCTCAAGCCCGACGAGTTTCCGCCCATCCCCACCGTGGAAGGCAAACCGCTCGCCATGGATGCCACGCTGCGCGATGCCTTTCGTGAGGCATTGGATTGTTGCAGCGAAGACGGCTCACGCCACGTCCTCCAGCATGTCTGCCTTGATCCTCGCAACCGGGACGGCCACTACGTCGCCGCCACCAACGGCCGGCATCTCTACGCCGCCAACTCGTTCCAGTTCGACCTCAAGCAGCCAGTGCTGATTCCGGACCGGCCATTCCTGCACTGGGCCAAGTTCATGGAAGACGGGGTCGGTCAACTGAGCGTGAAGCCCGCCACGAAAAAGGAGATGCCGTGGCTGAAGCTTCAGTCCGGCCCGTGGACGCTGTTGACCAAGTCCACGGATGCCGAGTTTCCCAACTGGAGGCAGGTGGTCCCGGCAGCGGAGAGCAGCCTCACCATGGTCCAGCTGGATGCCAGCGCGGTGGCCACGTTGATCGCCGGGGTGCCCAAGCTGCCTGGCCACGACGAGTTCAATCGCCCGGTGCGTTTGGAGGTCACCAAGGACCGGGTCATCGTGCAGGCCCAGACCAAGGATGACACGGAATGGACCCAGCTCACCATTGAGGGTGCCCGCATCACCGGCCAGCCCATCAACATCGGCCTCAACCGGGACTACCTGCTCAAAGCCCTGCGCTTTGGCCTGACGACCTGGGATTTCACCGATGACCGGTCGCCGATGGTCTTCAGTGAAGCTGGCCGACGCATGGTCGTGATGCCGCTGGGTGCGCCAAAGGCTCCCGAAGACGCCCAGCCAGCTCCGCCCGCAGCCACGCAAAGTTCTGCTCCCAACCCGCAACCCATCAACCCGCCGGTGAGTGAATCCACTCCGCCGGCACAACCGCAACCCACCAACACCATGCCCAAAGAAACGCCAACCATCCCGACCGAAACCGCCACGCCTGAAACCTCTCCCGTGAAGGCCGTCATCCAGCACATCGAACAAATCAAGGAGACGCTCAAGGGCGTGCTCAAGGAGTTTGCCGAAGTCATGGATGGCCTCAAGCAACTGGAGAAGGAGAAGAAGGCCAGCGACAAGGAAATGGACTCCGTGCGCGAGAAGCTGCGCGAGATCCAGGCCGTCCGCATCTAGCCCGGCCCACACCCACGGGAGGGTTCATTGTTTCAACGACAGTGGACCCTCCCTTCCCTTCAACCAAGGAGCCGCATGAAGAACAACGAACTTTTTGGCTATGGCCTCCTCGCCATCCTCGCCGCCGTCATCCTCCAGCACACCTGGCAGTGGATCATCGGCGGGCTGGCGATGTTCGGTGCCCTCTACCTGTTCGACCAGATCAACCGCAACCGCCGCCGCTAACCATGGAACCCCAACTACTCCCCCTGCTCACCCGCGAAGGTGTGCTCATCAAAGTCAGCGTCCGCTTCTGGCGGGGCTGCAAGAAGCTCAAGGCCGAAGACATCGGCCTCAAAAGCAGCGACGTGTCCGACCGGCTCATCAGCCTCGGTCACAAACGCCTGCTGCCCCGTGAATCCACCCAGCAGTTGGCGCTCCTCGAAGGACGGGCTCACGCACTCATCGAAGGCAACACGTTCCCGTTCCTCAACGGCCTGGCGCACTTCCTGCCCAATGCCCGCTTGCAGGAGGTCACGCAACGCCTGAATGAACTCGAAACCGAGTTCTGGCAGGCCAAGGATGAGTTCCTCCGCCGTTACACGTCATTGCGCCAGTCCGCTTCATCGGAATGGCAATCCCTGGCGCTAAAACTGGTTAAAGACCCTGACCGCCTCCTCGCCACCATCGAAGCCTCGTTTCCGCTCCCGCAGCAGATGAACCGCTTCTACGGCTTCGAGACGCAGTTGTTTCAGGTCAGCGTGCCGGAATCGTTGGGCGTTGAACTCATCACCACCGTCGAGCAACAGCAGGTCATCAGCGCGCGTCAGCAAGCCGCCCGTGATGCCGGTGCGAAGATCCGTCAGGACGTGCAGACGTTTGTGGCTGACTGCGTGGCCTCCTTGCGAGAGCAGACCGCAGTTCTTTGCCAGGAAATGCTCACCAGCATTGGCACCAGCGAGACCGGCGTGCATCAGAAGACCCTCAACCGCCTCGTCCGGTTCATCGACCAGTTCAAGCAGATGAACTTCGCCAACGACGTCGAGATGGAACGCCAGTTGGAACGAGTCCGCAAAGAGCTGTTGTCCAAGACTGCCGAAGAATACCGGGACAGCACCACCGCTCGCACCCGCCTCACTGCTGGCCTGCAACAGCTCGCCAGTCACGCCCGCCAGCTCGCCAAACAGGATGCCTCCGAACTGGTGGACCGCTTCGGTGAACTCGGCCGACGGAAGTTCCAGCTCGCGGCTTGAACCTCCGCAGCGGCAATTCGGTTTAGCCACGGATGAAATACGGATAGAACAGGAACGGGGCAATCCCCTCATCCGAGTCCTCTCGTTTTCATTCCGTGGCCCTCTTCCTTCAACCCCCAACCCTCAACCTCAACAACCAACCATGGCCGATTACTTCACCAACTTCAGTCTCCAACTCCGCCTGCCCGATGAGGCGGCTCAAACCTACGCACTGAACCTCGCCGAGCAAGCCAGTCGTATCCGCTACCACGATGAACCGCCGGACTCCTTCCCGGCTGAACTGCAAGCGAACCTGGAAGACTGGTGCTTCGAGGTCGAAGCCGATGTCGTCGAGGAGCAACCCGCGCTCTGGTTGCATTCGAGCGATGGTGGCATTGATGCGGCGTGCGCGTTCATTCAGCACCTCCTCCAAAAGCTCGCGCTGCCCGAGGTCGTGACCTTTCAGTGGTCGAACGATTGCAGCAAGCCGCGCCTTGATGCCTACGGCGGCGGAGCGGCCATCGTCACCGCCAGAGAGGTCAAAACCATGAGCACCTGTCAGTGGCTCCATCAGAACACCCCTGACGCCGCTCCCAGCTTCCAACTCCAACCCCCAACTCCTAACTGAACATGGGCGACCGTTGTTACATGCAAGTCACCTGCCGTCGGCAGGACATCCCTGAGTTTGAAGCGCTCGGGTTCCACTTGGAATTCGAGCGATCCCCGGACAGCCCCATCGTTGAACTCATCGACGAGGAGGCCAACTACGCCCACGCCGACCAACTGCCAACGGACATCCCGTTCACAGCCTGGCACGGCGCGGGCGGCAACTACGGGGACGGCAAGATCGCCTGTGACGGCAACCACTACGCCGAGGTCTCCGCGAACCAGGATGGTTTTGTCGTGCGCTGGGATGAAGCCAGCAACCAGCCCACGCCGGAATCCATCGCCGGCATCCGCGATTACCTCGCTGTTCACCAAACCGTGCAGGAGATGTTTCAGATCCTCTCCGCCCGGCCAACCCAAGCCATCCATGCCTAAATTCGTCTGTTCCTACGCCCACGACATCGCCTGCTTCGCGGACTTCGTGGTGGAAGCCAACAGTGAGCGCGCCGCCCTTCTCAAAATCAGGAAGGCGCTGCGTGACGGCAAGTTCACCAACGTGGACACCACTCCCTATTGGGAGAACGGCACCTCCAACGAGCGGGTGTTTGTTCAACGCCTCGCCGAGGAGCATTCACCCGCCACCACGCTCGCCGAACTCATCGGTGAGGCGCATCGGTTCAGTCCCCAAACCAACCGCTGCATCCATTGCGGCCGTCATGCCGATGACGATGCGGTGGAACCTCAACCCTGCCGTCCATGAAAGTCATCACCATCCGCCGGCTCGACCTTCAATTCGATGCCAACCAGGTCACCAAGGGCAGCGTGGAACAACAAGCCAGCCAGGCCCTCGAACTCATCAACCTGACCTTGCAGCGGGAACCCTTCGGCCTCGGCGCTCAACTCTTCGCCCACCGCGACGAGATTGAAGTCGAGTCCGGGGAATCCGCTGCCTGAGTCATGGGCCGCGAGAGAACGCACAGAACGCAAAGCAGATCTCAATGCGCTCCCTGTGCTCTTTCGCGGCTCTCAACCCTCAACTCCAAAAATCTCAACTCATCGTGTCCCACTTCACCACCATCAAAACGCAGATCAAGGACGTGGAAGCCTTGCGGTCGGCGGTCAACGAGCTGGGCCTTCAGCTCCTCGCCAACACCACGGCACGCGGCTACATCAGCAACAAAACCAAGGGCGACTACGTCATCCGGCTCAAAGGCCCCTACGACATCGCCGTCAACCAGCAGCCCGACCGCACCTACGGTTTAACGACCGACTGGTGGGATGGCCATGTCGAGAAGGAGGTTGGCAGCAACTTCGGCCGGCTCCTGCAACTCTACGGCATCCACAAGGCCAGCATGGAGGCTCGCAAGAAGGGCTACTCCGTGCTGCGCAACCCTCAACCCAACGGCTCCATCAAGCTCATCCTCGCCACGCTATGAAACCCACCATCGAAATCATTGTCTCCCCCACCGGCGAGTTCACCATCGAAGGTGTCGGGTTCAAAGGGGCTGGCTGCGAGAAGGCCACCAAGTTTCTGGAGGAAGCACTGGGCGTCGTGATCTCGAAGGTGAAGAAGCCTGAGTTCCACCAGCAAGCCGTTTCAAAGCAGCAACAACAACTCGGCCGATGAACCCCGTGCTGACGTTCGAGTTGGATGGCACTGGTCACTGTCTCCACACCGACGCCATTCCGCTGCAATCCCTTGGCACTCTGGAAATCAGCCGTGCCACTTCAATCGAGTTCAATCCTGCCACCCAACAGTGGGAGGTGAAGGACGCTACAGGAATAACCCTCCACAGCGACCCTTCACGCTCCTGCTGTCTGGCGTGGGAGGTGGACCACTTCAACCTCTAACCGAAAGGACATCATGCGCCCAGACCTGCTCACGGTCCTGCGCCAAAACATCTCGCAAGCCAAACCTCGAACCCCAAAGCCACTCGTTCCGCCACCCTCATTGCAGCACGGGTGGCTTTTGCCTTACCTGCTCCTCGTCGAAGACTCGCTGTGGGGACGTTGGAACCACTGGCATGAAACCATGATGGCCGGTCGCGTCATCGGCCCGATTCCTGTCATCGACTGGGAATCCGGCCCCGCCGTCCGCCGGATGCTCGAAGCCTCGCTCAACAGCATCACCACCCATGGGAGCTGGCAGGGCTGGGGTTCGTGGCAGGTGTTCGACTACTTCATGGACTGGCTGCTCTTTGGCTTCGGCCATCGCGGTCAGCCAGCGCTGCCAACTGAAGCCTCCGAATTCACCGGGGCCAGTGAGCGGCTGTATCAGGTGTTCAACCTCGAAACGCTGCTCGCGTGGCCTCACGATTACCTGGGCGAAATCCTCGCCGAGAACCGCCACGGTCAGCACCTCGGCTTCTATCCAACCCCGATGGCAGTGGCCCGGATGATGGCGGCGATGACAGTTGGCGGTGAGGATGCCCGCACCAAATCGGTCTGTGATCCCTGCGTGGGCACTGGGCGGTTGTTGCTCGCGGCCTCCAACCATTCGTATCGCCTCTATGGCTGCGACATCAACCCGACCGTCATTAAAGCCACGCTGGTCAACGGCTACCTGTATGCGCCGTGGCTGGTGCGGCCGTTCCCGTTCCTCGACCCCCACAACTGCAATCACGCAGCCAGCCAGACCGTAAGCGACTCCATCATCCGACAGGCGTGCCCGGAACAGCTCGAACTGACCGAACACGATCGCGACACCCGGGGACGCTTTGAACCCATCAAGAAGCGGCGTCCCCGTTACACCCAAGCAGTCCTGATATGAAAAAGCCCATCAGCCAGGTCTGGACGTTCGATTCAGACTCCAACCCGGACATCAGCTACGAAACCCTCCGCTACACCGACCAGTCCATGTCGTGCAATTGCCCCGGCTGGACTCGTCGGGTGGCGGCGGACGGTTCTCGTTCCTGCAAGCACACTCGTTCAATCGACATGGGAACGGCGGACCAACAATCCACCGCCACCCACTCCTACGAACCCGTGAAACCTCAACCCCAACATCAACCTCATGCCCAAACCCAATCAACCGAAACCCCCAAGCTCGGACAGCGCCGTTTTGCCGTCTGAGATGTCCGCTGCCATCACCCACTACATCCGCGCTGGTTATCCCGGCCTCTACGTTGTCTCGCCTGAAGAGTTGCGCGTGGAAGCGGAGTTCAAAGCCATCGCTGAGACACTCAACTACGGACTGCACTTCTGGTCAGTGGTGGACGGCTTGGTGGATGTGAAGGCCAAGACCGTGAACAGCGCCAATGACCCGCTGGAAGCGTTGGAGGCCGTCAAGAACTTGCCGGAGAAGTCGGTCGTGCTGCTCAAGGACTTTCACCTGTTCCTCGCTGATCCGAACCCCATCCTGCTGCGGAAGCTGAAAGACACGCTGCTCCACACGAAGTTGAAGCAGAAACTCCTCGTCCTCCTCGGTTGTCGTCTCTGCCTCCCGCCGGAACTTGAACATGAGTTGACGGTTGTTGAGTTCAAGCTGCCCGGTCCCGTTGAGCTGCGCGGTGTTCTCGGCGGCATCATGGAGTCGGCCGGCATCAAGCGCCTCGACGTTGACCTTCGAGAAAAGGCCGTCGAGGCAGCATCAGGGCTAACGACCATTGAAGCGGAAAACGCCTTCGCGCTGTCGGTGGCTGAGACCAAAACCATCACCCCAGCCATCATCGCCCGGGAGAAAGCCCAAGCTGTCAAAAAGAACGGCCTGCTCGAAATCGTGGAGGTCAAAGAAACGCTCGACAGCATCGGCGGCTTGGATCTGCTCAAAGACTGGCTGTTGAGAAGGAAAGACTCCTTCAGCCAGCGCGCCATCACCTACGGCCTGCCATCGCCCAAAGGACTGCTGATTATCGGCATCCCCGGCACTGGAAAGTCGCTAACAGCTAAAGCCACCGCTGCCGTCTTCAACGTCCCGCTGCTGAAACTCGACGCCGGCAAGCTCTACGGAGGTATCGTCGGCCAATCCGAAGCCAACCTGCGTGCCGTCATCAACACGGCTGAAGCGATTGCCCCCTGCTGTCTTTGGATTGATGAGCTGGAGAAGGGCTTTGCGGGTTCCAAGTCCAGCGGCTCAACGGACGGTGGAACCTCGGCCAGAGTGTTCGGTTCCTTCCTAAGCTGGATGCAGGAGAAGGTGAAACCAGTATTCATCGTCGCCACCGCCAATGATGTCAGCCAACTGCCGCCCGAAATGCTGCGGAAGGGCAGGTTTGATGAACTCTTCTTCGTGGACCTCCCGGATGAACGCGAACGGGAAGCCATCTGGAAGATCGTCGTGGAGCGCAGGAACCGGAAAGCCATCAACTTCGACCTCCAACAACTGGCGAGGAGCAGCGAAGGACTCACCGGTGCTGAAATCGAGGCGGTGTTTCTGGAGGCGATGTTTGCTGCGTTTGAGCGCGGCAATGAACCTACCGAGATGGACGTTGCCGCTTCAATGAAGAGCTTCGTGCCACTGTCGAAACTGATGGCCGAACAGATTGCTGGGCTGAAACAGTGGTCTGCCGGCCGTGCACGTCCATCAACCTCCGCCTCTTCAACTTCGGAGCCAAAGCTCCGAAAGTTGGGGGTGTGAGGGAAGGGGTTGGCGTTATGCCGATCCCTTTTTTTTAGGTATCTGTGTCAATAGCGACGCGGGGTCAACACCGGTCAAACGACAAAGTTCGGCGTGTGTCTGCGGCCCGTATAGTTGCTGGGACGCTTGCGAGGCACGAGCAGCCCAGACCGAAGAGCGTGGCGGGCCATGGCCCTCACCTTAGCCGGAGCTGCTGCAAAGCACAGTTTGACGGTTTTGAAGGCTGCGAAAGGGCCTCGCAGCGAGATTCAAGAAACAGGCGTTGACACAAGGCTAAGCAACTGCTTCCCTGTTCGGAGTCACCAAAAGCGAGTATTTTAGGGCTTCCAACGCCAAGCGCCAGTCCGTCTTTTCTCGCTTCACTGGTGCGCCGCTGTAGAAGCCAATAAATTCGGTAACTGCCAAAACAAGGAGAGGGGATTATCATGAAAAAGGGACGCCAATCTGTGCCTGCACCACTCGCGCTTCCGGCCGCTATTCAACGGTCGGTGGCAGCTTTGGCTGTCAACGGGAATCTGTCAGCCAACGACCTTGCGGCGAAATTGGGGTTGAACCCGGCGGATGTGCAACGGTGGGCTGACGCCTACGGCAAGACCATCGTCCGCCACCGAATGTCCGCAGTTTTGGTGGCGGCGGAAATCAAGCAGATCGCGGCGACTCTGAAGCGGGAGATCACCAAAGCCAAAGTCCAGAGCGGCAAGCGCCGGTCCCCCGGTGCCGGTGTGCCAATGGTTCGCAGTCTGAGCTTGGGTGGAGGATCCAGTTCCAGCAGCCCACCGCCCAGTTCCAGCGCCACCGAGGTCAGCAGTTCGTCCGATTCATCAAGCGGAACGGGTTCCGATGCTTCCAGCGTTTCGGATTCGTCGAGCGGTTCCGATGTTTCCAGTCCCTCGGACTTATCGAGTGGCTCTGATCTTAGCAGTCAGTCGGAATCGAGCCAATCGCAGTCCAGTTCAAGCGAGTCCAGTTCAAGTGAGTCCAGTTCGAGCGAGTCCAGTTCGAGCGAGTCCAGTTCGAGCGAGTCCAGTTCGAGCGAGTCCAGTTCAAGCGAGTCCAGTTCA
>Ga0255204_1000100_pt1 | contig 27329 bp, 18 predicted proteins | sample Miss_Colum_RepC__2_FD_188418 | JGI IMG/M metagenome (GOLD analysis project Ga0255204, IMG submission 188418) | Freshwater microbial communities from Mississippi River, Louisiana, United States - Miss_Colum_RepC_8h | ecosystem: Environmental > Aquatic > Freshwater > River | place: USA: Louisiana... | reverse complement strand
TCCGGCAAACCGAACGCCACCGCCTGCGCGGCGGAGTAAGGGGTGTTGCGCGCGAAGGTCGCGTTGCTCGAACCGGGGCCCTCGCTGAACAAGACCTTCACGCCGGCCCGGTGCAGGGTGGCCGCACCCTTGAAGTGTGAGTCGTAGGCGTCGGTGTCGCGGGCGGGCTGATCGAAGGTGGACTCGAAGATGACGGGCACTTTCCTCGCGGCCAACTCCTCCGCCACGCGCCATGCGTCGCGGCCTCCGGCGATGACCAGCTTGTATTTCCGAGCTTCAGCCCAGGCGAGTGCAGCCTTGATTTGGCGGACATCGTTGGCGTGGACCATGATCGGCAGCTCCCCACGCACAAAGGGCAGCATGGCTTCCCACGCTGGCACCTTTGCCGCCGCCTTGGCGTCCTTGGGAGCAACCCCACGGGCACTTGCATAGGCCTGCGCCTCGGCAAAGAAATCATCCAGTTCCTTAACCTGTTTGGCGCGCTCCTTGGCTTGCTCATCGGGAGACTTGGCTTTGCTGCCACGCGCCAGCTCCTTCGGCGTCACGTTCAAGTTCATGGCCGGCCAGAAGACATGCAGTGCCACGGGAGCCTTGATGGTCATCTCTTCGCTCGTCCAGCCGGCCAGCGAGATGACGCCTGATTGCCCGCTGACCGTGCCGCCGAGCGGCAGGATCAATGCGTGGGTGATGCCATTGGCACGCGTGACGGGAATCAACTCGGAATCCGGGTTCACCGCCAGCCAGGCCCGCACATCGGGTGTGAAGCTCCCGGTCTCCGTGGTGTCTTGCGTGGCGCGCACCGCCGAGATCTCCGTCAAGCCAAGCGAGCTGGTCGGCAACACCAAACCGGGGAAAAGGTGAAGCCCCTTCAAGTCCACCGTGCGGGCGGGTTTGCTGCTTGGGGCGGTCGGCGAGACAGAAAGAATCTTCGCCCCGCGCGTCAGCACAAAACCCGGTGCGAGCGTCTGGCCCGAAACGGTATGCACCGTTGCCCCAGCGTAGAGCACCGTTTCGTCGGGATTCCACGGAGCCAGTGGCGGCTTTTCTTCGACTGCGGCCGCACTAGACACGAGCAGCATCGCCAGCAAGGCCAGACAGATAAGGGCGGACTTCGTCGCGGACATGGCCGCGTTTATGGCGGTAGCAAGGGGCAAGTTCAAGACTGGTGACGCCCCGCGCTTGCCTCGCCCCGCATTTTCCCTAAGCTCCCGCGCACAAATGAAAAAGAAAGCCGTCGCCAAGTCTCCGTCACTCGAACGTCAGTGGTCGTCCATCGTGGTGGACGGTGCCGAGCGCGCCGCCAGCCGCGCGATGCTCCACGCCGTCGGTTTCAAGCGAGAGGACTTCCGCAAGTCCCAGGTCGCCGTTTGCTCCACCTGGAGCCAGGTCACTCCGTGCAACATCCACATTGACCAACTCGCCGTCAGCGTGGCGATGGGCGTCAACGAGGCCGGCGGCAAGGCGGTCGTCTTCAACACCATCACCGTCAGCGACGGCATCTCGATGGGCAGCGAGGGCATGAAGTATTCCCTCGTCTCGCGCGACGTGATCGCGGACTCCATTGAGACCGTCGTGGGCTGCGAAGGTATGGACGGCCTCGTCGCCGTGGGCGGTTGTGACAAGAACATGCCCGGCTGCCTCATCGCGATGGCGCGGATGAACCGCCCGTCGGTCTTCGTCTATGGCGGCACGATTCTGCCCGGCGATTACCACGGCAAGCCGGTTGATGTGGTTTCCTGCTTCGAGGCAGTCGGCCTGCACGCGGCAGGCAAGATGAGCGACAAGGATTTGGCCGACCTCGAGGAAGTCGCCATCCCCGGCGCGGGTTCCTGCGGCGGCATGTATACGGCGAACACGATGGCCAGCGCGATTGAAGCGCTCGGCATGAGCCTGCCCAACTCCAGCGCTCAGGCCGCCGTCTCCAACGACAAGACGAAGGACTGCGAAGCCGCTGGTGCCGCAGTCTTGAACCTCATCAAGAATGGCATCCGCCCGCGCGACATCATGACCAAGAAGGCGTTTGAGAACGCCATCACCCTCGTCATCGCGCTCGGTGGCTCGACCAACGCGGTGCTGCACCTCATCGCCATGGCCAGCGCGGCGGAAGTGAAGCTGACGATTGATGACTTCACTCGCATCGGCAAACGCGTGCCCGTGCTCGCCGACCTCAAGCCCTCCGGCAAATACGTGATGGCCAAGCTCGTGGAAATCGGCGGCACCGTGCCGCTCATGAAGATGCTCCTCGACGCTGGCCTGATGCACGGCGACTGCATGACCGTCACCGGGAAGACGCTCGCGCAGAACCTGAAGAACGCCCCGAAGTATCCCGCCGGCCAGGACGTGGTGCGCGATTTCGCCAATCCCATCAAGCCGAACAGCCACCTTGTTATCTTCCGTGGCAACCTCGCCCCCGGCGGCGCGGTCGGCAAAATCTCCGGCAAGGAAGGCCTTCAGTTCAACGGCAAGGCCATCTGCTTCGACAGCGAGGAGAAGGCGCTCGCCGCGATCCTTGAAGGCCGCGTGAAGAAGGGCCACGTCATCGTCATCCGCTATGAGGGACCGCGCGGCGGCCCTGGGATGCGTGAGATGCTCTCGCCCACCAGCGCCATCATGGGCAAGGGACTCGGCAAGGACGTGGCGCTCATCACGGACGGACGCTTCAGCGGCGGCTCGCACGGCTTCGTCGTCGGCCACGTCACACCCGAAGCCTACGAAGGCGGCCCGCTCGCCATCGTGAAGAACGGCGACCCGATTCTCTTCGATGCCGAGAAGCGCGAAATCACCCTCGGTATCAACAAGGGTGAACTCGACAAACGCCTCCGTCTCTGGAAGCGCCCGGCTCCGCGCTACACGCGCGGTATCCTCGCGAAGTATGCCGCCACCGTGAAGTCCGCCAGCGAAGGCGCGGTGACGGATGTGGATTTGCAGGTGTAGCCTTCATGCCGCATGGTCTGCCCGACCAGACAATGATCCAGCCCGAAGACTTGGTGAGCGGCGAGTGGGCCGAGTGGTATCGGCTCACTCCCGTGCAGCGCTGGCTCGAAAGCGAGAAACTGTGGCAGACCTATCTCTTACTCGGAGGCACGCTTGATCCCGAACCCGATACGCAAAGTCCTTTCTTCGATGCGCGAGCACCGCGTCCGCGCACTGCTCATGGGCGGACAGGCGTGCGTGTTCTACGGCGCGGCGGAGTTTAGCCGTGACACGGATTTTGCCATCCTCGCCAGCCCGGCAAACCTCGCGCGGCTGAAACGGGCGCTGACCGGACTGCGCGCGGAACTCATCGCAATCCCTCCTTTCGCAGCCAAATTCCTGCTCCGGGGTCACGCGCTTCACTTCCGATGCCAGCATCCCGAGGCTGCCGGTCTGCGCGTGGATGTGATGACGAGGATGCGCGGGGTGGAGCCGTTCCCCAAACTGTGGAAACGTCGCACGACTTTGGCCCTTCCGGACGGCCTGGTTTGTGACCTGCTCTCGCTGCCTGACTTGGTGCAGGCGAAAAAAACCCAACGGGACAAGGACTGGCCGATGCTTCGCCGGCTTGTGGAGGCGCACTATTTCGAGCATCAGGCCAGGCCCCGACCGGCTCACGTCCGGTTCTGGCTTCAGGAATTGCGCACGCCGGAACTGCTCTGCGCCACGGCCTCGCGTCACGCGGCAGCGACCCGTCGAATGATGCTGCGCCGACCTTTGCTGAAGCTTGCGCTGGGCGGTGACTCGGCCGCTTTGGCCGCCGCCCTTGCCGGGGAGGAGCAGGGCGAACGCGCTGCCGACGCCGCGTATTGGAAACCGCTGCGCGCCGAATTGGAGGCGCTGCGCCATGCCCGCTTAAAATGAACAAGCGCACCCTCCTCAAAGCCATCCTTGCCGCCCTGGACGCTGAGGTTCAGACATTCGTCCGAGCCGCCAAGTCCGCGCACGCCGAGGCCACCGACCCACAGAGCCGGGCGGAGAACAAATACGACACACGCGGGCTTGAAGCTTCCTACCTTGCCGCTGGGCAGGCGCGGCAGGTGCGCGAACTCGAAGCCGCCGTGGCCGCCTTTGCCAGTCTGGCCCCGCAGAAGTTTGCGGCGGGCGATCCAATTGGGCTCGGAGCGCTGGTGGAGCTGGAGCAGGGCGGCGTGCGCAATCACTATTTCATCGGACCCTGCGCCGGCGGGACGGAAGCAACCGTGGCCGGCAAAACCGTGCTCGTCATCACGCCGCAGTCGCCGTTGGGCGGCCAGTTACACGGACGAAAGCAAGGCGAACGCCTGGAATTGCTTCTTGGTGGGGCCAAGCGACCGGCGACCGTAATGGCGGTGAGTTGAGGGCTCGGACTTTCCGCGCGACCCGGTTCAAACGAGCTTTTTCAGCCGCACGTCTTCGGAGAGCTTCTTCACCAGCTCCTTGATCTTCTGCGACTGGCTCTTGTGCGCGACCAGCGTGGCGTCGTCGGTCTGCACGATGATGCTGTCGCGCAGGCCGACGATGCAGATCGGGGTGCGGCGGTCCTTGCTGCGACCGTCGTAGATGATGTTGCGGGCCGCGTCCACGTGCAGGAAGTCGCCCACCGCACAGTTGCCCTCGGCATCCGCCTTCACGTGATGCGCGAGCGCATTCCACGAACCGAGATCGTCCCAGGCGAATGCACCATCCGCGACAACCACGTTCTGCGCCTTCTCCATCAGCGCGTAGTCAATGGAGACCTTCTTGATCTCCGGGTATTCCTTCGCGAGCACCTTGGCCAGTTTGGCGGGTGACTTCGCGGCCTCGAACCAACGGTGACAGGCGGCGGCCATCTCAGGCTGGTGTGCTTCCAGGCCGTTGGTGACGGTGACGAAGCTCCAGATGAACATGCCAGCGTTCCAGCGATACTGGCCGCTGTTCACGTATTGCAGCGCGGTTTCGTAGTTGGGTTTTTCCACGAAGCGCTCGGCCTTGAACATCGTGGTCTTGTATTTCTTGACCCCGGCGGGCGGCGGCAGCTCGTTGCCGGTGTGGATGTAACCGTAGCCGGTCGCCGGCTCGGTCGGCTTGATGCCGATGGTGACGATCGCCTGGCCCCGGCTGGCGAGATCGAAGCATTCCGTCAGCACCTGTTGAAACTTCTTCTCCTCCGGGATGACGTGATCCGCCGGCAGCACGGCCATGACGCCGGTGGTGGAGCGGGCCCCGACCAGGGCGGCCCCGAGTGTCACCGCTGCGCAGGTGTCACGGCCTACAGGTTCGGCAATGACGTTGTCCTTGGGCAGCTTCGGCAACTGTTTGCGCACCTCGGGAGCCTGCACCGCATTCGTGATGACGAAGATGTTCTCCGCCGGCACCAGCGGACTTACGCGATCCACGGCCTGCTGTAGGAAGGAACGGTCGCCCAGCAGCTTGATGAGTTGCTTGGGGGTCTTCTCACGGCTGATGGGCCAGAAGCGCTCACCGCGTCCTCCGGCCATGATGATTACGAAACGATCCTTCGGATTCAGGCTGCTAGTTTTCTTCATCGGTGGCGGGACTCTAGCGAAAGCAGTTCAAGCGTCAAACCGAAGGGCGCTTACGCCACACTCAGATGCCCCAGCGCCAGCAGCCCGTAGAATGTGTATTCGGCATCGAGATGGTCGTCCGCCCAGTGGCCGTGGAAACCGCCCTCGGCGGACCAGAGGGTGTCCACGTAATCCAGACAACGCTCGCGCTGCTCCGTCGTCAGGCGGCGGTCAAGGCTTGCCAGGGCGTGCAGCGCGGTGGCGGTGGACAGCAGGTCCGGCATCGGCGCGCCGGGCACGGCCGTGAAGCCACCCTGCGAATGGAGCCGGGCCAGCAGCCAGTCGCCCACGGCGGGGTTGAGCGGCAGGTGGAGATGCCGCAGCAGCGTGACCGCGCCGGCGGTCGGGTTGGTTGAGCCGATGGGCAGCCCGGGCGCGTTGTTCCAGGCGTGGTCTGGGGTTTCCAGGCGCTTGAGGCTTTGCACGATGCTCAACGGGCGCGGCGGGAACTTGCCGAGGTCTTGATACGCCCCGAGGGCGAGGAAGGAGCCGTAGGCCGTGCCGTGCGGCTTGGCGAGGCTGTTGTCGTAGCCACCATCTGGCTTGCGGAAAGTTTCGAGCCGGGTCAGCAGCGCCTTGGGAAGCCCCTTGGGGATCCGCAGTTTGCCCAGCGATGCCCAGCAACGGGCCAGTGCAGTCAGATGAACCAAATCCAGTTCTCCGCCCTCGCCGAACGTGCGCAACCATGTCTCCAACTGGGCCTCGGGAGCCGGCATGCCCAAGGCCTCGCACCCGTTCAGCGTGAACACCGTGTAGTAGAGGTCCGGCCGATCCGAGCGGTCACGCCCGCCACCCGCGACGGTCCACTGGCGGCGATAGAAATCGCGCACCAAGTCGGCGGATTCGCCCAGCATCTGCGCGCCCAGGCGAGCCACTTGAATCAGTTCCAGACGGACACTCACGCGCGAATGGAGTCAGATCGCCGGCCGGGGTGCCAGCCGCAAAACGGCCGACCGCAAAACGGCTCGACTTGCCCGGCTCGCTGTCAAACCATTCGCCCGGCAAACAGCTGTGCATTCAAACTCCGTCTATTTTTACAACCGCTACACCCGCCGGGTGGAGCCTGAAATGATCTACGGGGAGGGCTTCCTGCGCTGGATTTATGGCAACCCGCTTGGGCGGCTGGCGCTGCATGCCGTGGCCAAGCGGGCGTTCTTTTCCCGCTGGTATGGCCGGCGCATGGATGCTCCGGCCAGCCGCGCCAAGGTCGCCCCCTTCATCTGGGAGTATCAGGTGGACCCCAGCGAGTTTGCCGCCCCGCCCGAGACGTTTCTTACGTTCAACGAGTTCTTCTACCGCAAGCTCAAGTCCTCCGCGCGCCCAATCTCCGGCGATGCCCGCACCGCGGTCTTCCCGGCGGACGGAAGGCACCTTGGATTTCAGGACGTGTCACGAGTGGAGGGCATCTTCGTGAAAGGCCAGGTCTTCTCGTTGAGCGATCTGCTGCAGGACACGGAGCTGGCGCTGCGATTCCAGCGGGGGGCGATGGTGTTGTCGCGGCTATGTCCGGTGGATTATCACCGTTATCATTTTCCCGTCGGCGGGATGGCGACCGAACCCAGCTTGATCAACGGCTGGCTCTACTCGGTCAATCCCCTCGCGCTGCGGCGGAACATCCGCATCTTCACGGAAAACAAACGTGCCCTCACCCGCATCGACTCACCGGAGTTCGGTCAGGTGCTCATGCTGGAAGTGGGAGCCACCTGCGTGGGCAGCTTTGAATACACCTTCAAGCCAAACACGCGGGTCCAGAAGGGCGCGGAGAAGGGGTATTTCAAGTTTGGCGGCTCCTCCACTATCACGCTCTTTGAGCCCGGCCGCGTGCGCCTCGCCGAAGATCTGATCGAGCAGACCGCCCAGCATCGCGAACTCTACGCGCGCATGGGCGACCATCTGGGGGTGGCAACTTAGCCCGCCTTCCGCGAGGTGCGCACCCGCGCCGCCGGAGAATTCCATCGCGACGCCGCTGATCCCGCTGTTGACACCCGCCGGCCAAGTTGTTTCCGTTCGCGCGCCAAAATATGAGCAAATTGAAATTCACCGAAGTGCCGGGCGCGGTCGTGGCCCCGCAGGGTTTTCTCGCCAGCGGCGTGTTCTGCGACATCAAGCGTCTCGGCACCGGCAAGGGGTCCAACAAAGGCCAGAAACGCGACCTCGCCCTCATCGTCTCCGAAGTGCCCGCGACCGTCGCCGGCATGTTCACGACGAACCAAATCTGCGCCGCGCCAGTCAAGGTTTGTGCTGAGCGGGTGAAGAGCGGCACCGCCCAGGCCATCGTGGTGAACTCCGGCAACGCCAACGCCTGCACCGGCAAACAGGGAATGAAGGACGCGCTGGCCATGACCGCGCTTCTGTCCAAGCAACTCCACATCCCAGATGCTCAGATCCTCGTCGGCAGCACCGGCCGCATCGGTGTGAACCTGCCGATGGCCAACGTCCGCGAAGGAATCCTTGCCGCCGCCCAGTTGCTGGGCAACGACATCCCGCACGCGGACGAGGCGGTGGAAGCCATCATGACCAGCGACACCCGGCCCAAGAAAATTGCCATCGAGTTCAAGCTGGCCGGCAAGACTGTGCGCATCGGCGGCATGTGCAAGGGCGCGGGGATGATTCAGCCCGGCATGAGCGCGACCGGGGCGCGTCCCGCCGCGCTGCCGCAGGGCTTGCACGCCACCATGCTGTGCTTCCTCACGACGGATGCAGCGGTGGAGGCCAAGGCACTGCACGCCTGCCTGCAAGAAGCCGTTGCCAATAGTTTCAACCGCATCACCGTGGATGGCGACATGAGCACAAACGACACCGTGCTTGTGCTGGCCAACGGGCTCGCCGGAAATCCAGAACTGAGCAGGAAGAGCCCGGAGTTGAAGACCTTCCAAGCGGCCCTCAACCACGTGACGCTGGAACTCGCCAAGATGATCGTCCGCGACGGCGAAGGCGTGCACCGAGTCGTAACTGTCCGGGTCGCCGGGGCCAAGACCATCCAGGATGCGGATGCCGCCGCCCGCGCCGTAGCGAATAGCGCCCTGGTGAAGACCAGTTGGCATGGCGGCGACCCGAACTGGGGCCGCATCATTGATGCGCTCGGCTACAGCGCCGCAACCGTGGTCGAGAACAAGGTGGACATCGGTTACAGCGCGCCCGGCAGCAGCAAGATTCTCTGGAGCCTCAAGCGCGGCCAGCCGACCAAGGCAACCTTCAAGGAGCTTTGTGCGGCGGCGGCTCCGAAGGAATTCGACCTCCACATCCGGCTCAATCTCGGCAAGGCCAGCGCCCTCATGTATGCCGCCGATCTGACCGAGGCCTACGTGGATTACAACAAAGGCGACGTGACCAACCCGACGACGTTGGGCGGGTGACCGCAAGGCGAGCGCAAGGTTGGGGCAGGGGAGACATCACCCGCCTTTGAAGCTGCGAAAATGGCTGGTTTCTTCCTGTTTGGCAGTCGGGTAGATTTTCCGCCATGCTCTCGCCGAACGATTGCTTGGGCTCTAGGTAACACTCAGCAGTCATACGTCTTTCATGGACATCAAACGCGCCATCATCACCGCCGCCGGCAAGAGCCAGCGCACGCTCCCGCTCCAGTCCCTCGTGGACCGCGACGGCCAGACCAAGACCGCGCTCGGCATCATCATCGAGGAAGTCTTCGCGGCGGGTATCGAGGAATTGTGTGTCGTGGTCTGCCCCGGCGACGAGAAGGCTTACCGCGCCGCCGCCGGAGAACAAGCCAAGCGTCTGGAGTTCGTCGAGCAGAAGCAACCGCTTGGCTACGGCCATGCGGTATCATGTGCCGCCAAGTTCGCCGGGAAGAATCCGTTCCTCCTTCTCGTCGGTGACCACCTCTACGTCAGCGGGGAAGTGCGGCGCTGCGCGCAACAGCTAGTCGAAGTCGCGGCCAAGGAGAACTGCGCCGTCTCCGCCGTGCAGGCCACGCACGAGAGCAAGTTGCCTTACTACGGCGCGGTGGGCGGACGCCTCGTGGCCGCGCGCAAGGGCCTTTACGAAATCACCGAGGTCGTCGAAAAACCCACGCCCACCGTCGCCGAGCAACGCCTCATCGTCCCTGGCCTGCGCGCGGGCCACTACCTTTGCTTCTTCGGCATGCACGTCCTCACGCCGTCGGTCATGGCGCTGCTGGCGGAGGAAGTCGCCGCTGCCGGCACGCGCGGAGGCGTCCACCTCTCCGCCACGCTCGCCACGCTCGCGCGCAAGGAGCGTTACCTCGCCGCCGAACTCACCGGCCGCCGTTACGACATCGGCGCGCACTACGGCCTGCTCACCGCCCAACTCGCGCTCGCTCTCAGCGGCAAGGACCGGGATGAAGTGCTGACCGGGTTGGTGGAACTGCTGGCGCAGCGCGTGAAGTAGAACCTCCTAAAAGCGAAATGAAGAGCACCTTCCTTTGCATCCAACTTGGTTTGCTGCTGTTACTGCTGGTGTTCCCAATGCGATGGATCTTTCGTGGGGGTCGCTTCAAGACTGCCGTGCTTATGGTTTGGGGGATATTGGCATTTCACTTCGCATTTTGGATGGTGTTCGGAGCTACAGTAGCTAAGCGATTTGTCCCCCCTGAGGAGCTGCAGGGGATGGCCGATTGGTTCCCCGAAGGGCCAGGTGTCGTGGCGATGGTTTGCTTCGGCTGGGTCAACGGATTCATCGTGGCAGGTGGGGCTTGGCTTATGAGACGGTTGGCGCATCGGTTCTTTCCGAGTCTGGTTCATGACACACCTCGTTGACCTCATCACCGCCCGCAAAGCCGCCCAGCGCAACGCCTCGCTCGATGCGCATTGCCGCGACCTGACCGCGACGCAGCTCCTCGCCGAGTGCGCGGAACTCGATGCCTTTCGCCGCCGCGCAGACAATCTCTACGAGCGCGTCCGCGCCCTCTTCTTCCTCTACGCCATCCACCGCTTCCATCTTCCAGCGAAGCTCGTAGGAGACGACGTGAGGAGTCTCTCAAATTCTTCCGGCAAAAGTCAGAGCCTCCTCACGTCGGCACCTACGGGAGATGGTTTGATTCCCTTCCCTGGCTACGAGCAACTCCTCCACCGCCGCTTCGAGGAGGCGATTGACACCTTCCTCGCCGCGCAAGCCAAGGACGGCCCAAGCGACGGTCTCTGCTCCGCGCTCGCGAACGCCTACCACCGGCTCGCTTTCCAGACGCTCGCGGACCAGGTGCGTCGCAGTGTTCGCAGTGTGCGCGGCAACCAGTGGATGTTCCGCGTCGGCCATCCCGCCGACCAACCGCTGCGCCTCCGGCCCGAACTGCTCCAGCGCGCTCCTGATGGCACGTATCCGATTCTCCGTGAGCAAACGCCCGTGCGCATGGATCTCACGCACTCCGCGTGGAGCGACATCTTTTTCCTCGGCATGGATTTCCCCGAGGGCGCCAAGGTGCTCAACGTCTCCGTGGACCTCGGCATCCACGGACGCGACGCCGCGCCGCGCCCGCCCGTCAGCGCGTGGCTGCGCGTGCTGGATGAGCCCGTGCTGCGCCTCACCTCCGTGGACCTCGGCGCGACGGCGGACATCACCGCGCTCTCCGACGTGTTCGACTTCGCGAAGGATTATCTCGGCCTGCTCAAGGCCGCCGTCATCGCGGCGGGCGTGGTGCCGCCGGGCATTGAAGGCAGCGGGCAAAGCCTCGCCGAACTGCTTGCGCGCATCGTCGGGCCGGGGCGCGGGTTGGAACTGGTCTCGTGCGTGAACGACATCCCGAAAGGCTCGCGCCTCGCCGTCAGCACGAACCTACTCGGCTCGCTCGTCAGCGTGCTCATGCGCGCGACCGGGCAAGCTAGTGGGGCAGCCGTCCCGGCTGCCTTGTGTTCTGCAACCGTCCCGGTTGCAGAACCTACTTCAGCCCCAGCAGCTCCGGCGGCAACCGGGACGGTTGCCAGACCCGAGGCAGTCGGGACGACTGCCCCACTACCACTACAGCTCCCGGGCCTCACCGGTCCACTCGCGGAGTCCGAGCGCCGCATCGTGCTCGCCCGCGCGCTCCTGGGCGAATGGCTCGGTGGCTCCGGCGGCGGCTGGCAGGACAGCGGCGGTGTCTGGCCCGGCATGAAGCTCATCGAGGGCGTCATCGCCGGCGAGGGCGACCCGGAGTTTGGCATCTCGCGCGGCCGGCTCATGCCGCAGCACCGCATCCTCAATCTCGACGACGCCTCCGCCGAGACCCGCCGCAAGTTGCAAGACTCCCTCGTGCTCGTCCACGGCGGCATGGCGCAGAACGTCGGGCCGATTCTGGAGATGGTCACGGAGAAGTATCTCCTCCGCTGCGAAGCCGAGTGGCGCGGTCGCCAGGACGCGCTTCGCATCCTCGACGAAGTCCTCGCCGCGCTGATGTCCGGCGACATCCGCGCGCTCGGTGCCGCCACCACCCGCAACTTCCGCGAGCCGATTCAAGCCATCATCCCGTGGGCCTCGACCGCGTTCACCGAGCAACTCATCGAGCGCGTCGGCCGCGAGTTTGGCGACGACTTCTGGGGCTTCTGGATGCTCGGCGGCATGAGCGGCGGCGGCATGGGCTTCATCTTCGCGCCGCATCGGAAGGCCGAGGGCCAGCGGCGCTTGCAGGAAATCATGTCCGCCACGAAGCGCGAGTTGCAGCACGCGCTGCCCTTTGCGATGGAGCCGGTCGTCTTCGACTACGCCATCAACGAGCGCGGCACGTGGGCCGACCTGCTGGCTGCCGACGCCGCGTTGATGCCCGCCGGCTACTACGCGCTCACCGTCCCGAAACTCCTCCGCACCGACCGCCAAGAGTTGCCCGCCGCGCGCCGCGCCGAGTTGGACAAGTTCGCCGTCGCCTGCCGCACCAAGCCCGACTTGCGCGGCATGGTGCAGACGCTGTTCGACACGATGTTCCCGCGCTTGAAAGAGGAGAAGGCTGGTGCGCAAAGCCTCGATGTGCTGCTAGCCGCGAACGGCTTCGACCGCGAAGCCCACGAAGCCATCCGCGCGGACCTGAAGGCTGGCCGCATCGGCCTCGCGCAGAACCGGCTGCCGGCCAACAGCGTCATCGAGGATGTGCGTCCGAAGGATGTGACGGACATGCGCAACTCTAGTGGGGCAGGCGTCCCGCCTGCCCGGAGTCTTGCAACCGTCCCGGTTGCAGAACTCAACCCTGCCGCAGCGGCTCCAGCGGCAATCGAGACGGTTGCCCGACCAGAGGCAGGCGAGACGCCAGCCCCACTAGCGGCAGCCGGGGCGGCTGCTCCGCTTTACTTCACCCCCTTCGACCCGAAGCGGCCCGCAAGCATCTCGCAGCGTCGGCTGCCGCACTGGACGCAGGCAGGTTGCACCTACTTCGTCACCTTCCGCTTGGCCGACTCTCTGCCCGCTCCGGTGCTCACGCGTTGGCGTCGGGAGAAGGAGGCGTATCTCGCCGCGCTGCCGCAGCCGATCTCCAAAGCGAAGTTGGAAGCCGCCAACACACTCTTCACCGCGAAGCTGGAGGCGCACTTGGACGCCGGCCACGGGGCCTGCTGGCTGAAGGAGCCCGCCATCGCCGAGTTGGTCGAGAGCGCAATGCGGCACTTCGACGGGCAGCGCTACCAACTCGGCAGCTTCGTCATCATGCCGAACCATGTCCACGCGCTGGTGCGTCCGCTGATGGAGCACAAGCTGGCGGAAATCCTCGCGGGCTGGAAGTCGTTCACCGCGCACGAGGTGAACAAGCGTTGGCAGCGCCTCGGCTCGCTCTGGCAGGACGAGTCCTTCGACCACGTTGTGCGCGACGCGCAGCACCTCGCGAAGTTCGGTCGCTATATCGAGCAGAACCCGGCGAAAGCGAAGTTGCGGAAGACGGACTTCCGCTACGGCATGGGCAGTGGCGGCGTCATCAACCCGGCAAGTGAAACGGGGGCGGCAAGCACGACTAGTCGGGCAGCCGTCCCGGCTGCCTCCGTCCTGCAAACGTCACGGTTGCAGGATGCCCATGCGCCAGGAGAGCAACACCAACCGGGACGGTTGGTGGACACGGGAGCAGGCGGGACGCCTGCTCCACTAGCGCGCGGGCTCGCCGCACTCCGCAATGGCGAGGCTGCCGTGGTCACACTCTCCGCCGGAGCCGCGAGCCGCTGGACGCAGGGCGCGGGCGTGGTGAAGTCGCTGCATCCGTTCTGCAAGCTCGGCGGACGCCACCGCACCTTCCTCGAAGTTCATCTCGCCAAGTCGCGGCAGATTGCCCGGCTTGTGGGCAAGCCCGTGCCGCATGTCTTCACCACGAGTTACCTCACGCACGGGCCACTCACCGAGTTCCTCGCGGTGAACCAGAACTACGGTTACGAAGGCCCGCTGTTGCTCAGCCGGGGTGCAAGCGTCGGACTTCGCTTGGTGCCAACCGCGCGCGACCTGCGCTTTGCCTGGGAGGAGATGGCCCAGCAGGTCCTTGATGAGCAGCAGCAAAAAGTCCGCGACTCCCTCCGCACCGCGTTGCTGCGCTGGGCGGAGTCCACCGGTGAGGCGACCGACTACCGCGACAATCTCCCGCTCCAGTGCCTGCATCCCGTTGGACATTTCTACGAAGTGCCGAATCTCCTGCGCAACGGCACGCTTGCCGCGCTGCTCCGAGAGCGCCCGCAACTCAAGACGTTGCTGCTGCACAACATTGACACCACGGGCGCGAACCTCGACCCCGCGTTGCTCGACCAACACCTCGCCAGCGGCGCGACGTTGAGTTTTGAGGTCATCACGCGTCGTCTCGAAGACCGGGGCGGCGGGCTCGCGCGTGTGGATGGTCGCACACGGCTGGTCGAAGGCCTCGCCATGCCGCACGAGGAACTGGAGTTTGGTCTGAGCTATTACAACACGATGACGACGTGGATCGACGTGGATGGTTTTCTCCGCGCGCTGCATCTGACGCGTGAGGACGTCCTGTCGGCCAACGACGACAAAATCGCCGCCGCCATCCGCACCCTCGCGGCGAAGGTGCCGACTTACATCACCACGAAGGACGTGAAGAAGCGCTGGGGCCACGGGCAGGAGGATGTTTTCCCCGTCGCGCAGTTTGAGAAGCTCTGGGGCGACCTCACCGCCTTGCCGGAGATTGATTCACGTTTCCTCGTCGTGAGTCGCGCGCGCGGTCAGCAGCTCAAGGACCAGGCGCAGCTCGACGGCTGGCTCCGCGACGGCTCGGCGAGATACGTCGAGAGTCTTTGCGCCTGGGCGTGATCAGGGCGGGAAACCAATCGCCAGTTTCACCGCCGAGTATTCGGGGTGAATCTTGCCTTCGCGCGTGCGGATGATGAGGTCCGGCTCCGTCCAGACGTGGCCGCGAAACCACTCGGGCAAATCGCTTGCTCGCATCATTCCAAACAGGCCGATCAACGGAGGCTCACCTTCCCGAAAGACCACGGGCCGCCGCCGCACAATGACCAACCCGGCCTCGCGGGCTCCCGCCTCGACCCGCGCCAACTGCGCCGGCTCGCAGGGAAACACGCAGGCGAAGAAGCCCCCCGGAGCGAGATGTTTCGCCGCGGTCGTGCAATAGTCCGCCACCGTCCCCCGCAGCTCGAACCGGCACGCGAGCTTCTGCGGGTGCTCACTCTCCACTCCAGTGCCCGGCGGGAAGTAGGGCGGACTTCCCGTGACAAGATCGAACTGCTCTTCCGCACGCAGCACGCCCGGCACCCGGAAATCTCCCTCGCGGATTTCGTAGCGGTCCTCGACGCCGTTGAAGCAAGCGGATCGCCGGGCCAGCGCCACGCTGGCCGCCTGCGCCTCCACCGTCACCAACCGTGCGCCGGGCAAACGCCACGCGACGATCATGCCCACCGTGCCGATGCCGCTGCCCAGATCCAGCGCGGTGCACGCCGTGGGACACCAAGTGGTGCCATACCACGCCGTAAGGATGTCATCGGTGGAAAAGCGATGGCCGGCGCGCAACTGGAACAGGCGAAAGTGTCCGCTGATGGCATCCAGCGTCTCGTCCGGGGCGACAGTCAGGCCGGCACTTAAACCCGGCGGCACCGGGCCGGGCTTGGTCCAGCCTTTGAACTGGGGATCCGCTGTGTTCACTCGTGTGGGCTTCTTAGGCGCTGCCCCGGCTCATTTCACGAGCCGATACCAGTTGTCGCGTTGGCGCGGTTCGAGTCCCAGATCAGTGATAAGCCGGTGCATGTCCTTGACCTCCATGCGATGGGTGGTCCCGGCGGCGCTCACGACGTTCTCCTCGATCATGATGCTGCCCAGGTCATTCGCTCCGTAACGGAGGGCGAGTTGCCCGATTTCCTGGCCTTGCGTGACCCAGGAGCTTTGCACGCTGGGAATGTTGTCCAGATAGATGCGGCTCAACGCCTGCGTGCGGAGATACTCGTGCGCGCCCACCGTGGGAGCTTTCAGCACGGCGTTCTCCGGCTGGAAGGTCCAGCAGATGAAGGCGGTGAAGGCACCGCCGTTGAGTGCGCCGGTTTCGAGGGCGTGGGCGTAGGCGATGGAGTCGGCCATCGGCGAGGCGGCGGCGGGCAAATTCCGCATTCCGAATTCCGAATTCCGCATTTGCCCCAGCGACTTGTCCTGCTGCGCACGAACGATCTCAAGATGCTCGATGCGCTCCGCCACCGTCTCCACATGGCCGAACATCATGGTGATGCTGCTGGCGAGGCCGAGGCGGTGCGCGGTGTCCATCACGCCCATCCATTGCGCCGAATCCGCCTTGAGCGGGGCGATCCGGTTGCGCACGCGGTCCACCAGAATTTCCCCGCCCCCGCCGGGGACGGAGCCAAGCCCGGCGGCAACAAAGTCCTTCAGGATCTGCTCGACTGGCTCGTTGAAAAACTCGGAGAACGCCACCATCTCGCTCGGGCTGAAGCCATGCACGTTGAAGCCGGGGAACTTGTCCCGGATGTGGGAAAGCAAATCCAGATACCACTGTTTGGTGAGCTTCGGATGGTGGCCGCCCTGCATGAGAATCTGACTCCCGCCCAGCGCGATGGTCTCCTCGATTTTCTGGTCCATCTCGGCGTGCGTGATCACGTAGGAGTCGGCGTCCTTCTCCGAACGCCAGAAGGCGCAGAACTTGCAATAGACGTTGCAGACGTTGGTGTAGTTGACGTTGCGGTCCACGATGTAGGTGACCAGCTCGTTGCCCCGGCCACCGTGGGCGGCGGCGCGGTGGAGCTGGCGGCGGCGGTCAGCGAGCGCGCCCAGTTCCTCCAAGGGCAGAACGTAGAGGCGCAGCGCCTCGGCGGCGTCAATGCGTCCGCCATCCCAAACCCGCTGGAGCAATTCGTCGAGTGAAGCGTCGTAAACCACGCGCGGAGCTTAACACCGGATGCGGGGCAGACAACGTGAATGGCGGCGAGAAGGCTTTGCCGGGATCGGCCCGGTCTTGCATGCTGCGCCCCGCATGCAGCGACTGGGCAAAAACGTCGGCGGTTATCTGGGCGAGCGGATTGACATCGGACAAAACTTTCAGGCCGCCCCACGGCTGGTGCAGGAGCGCGGCTGGCAGATGGAATCGCTGCCGTTTGCGGGGGGCGGGGAGCTGCTCGCGCTGACCCGGCTCGTCAGCAACCCGCAGCGCAACATCTATCTCTCCACCGGCATTCACGGGGACGAGCCGGCCGGTCCACTCGCGATTCTGCGGCTCCTGGAGGAGGACCGCTGGCCGGGGGCAGCCAATTTGTTCCTCTGTCCCTGCCTGAATCCGACCGGCTTCCCACACAATCGCCGCGAGAACCGTCACGGCACAGATTTGAACCGCGATTACAAACACTTCGAGGCGGCAGAAACGAGGGCGCATGTGGCCTGGCTGGCCCGACAACCGAACTTCGACCTCGCCCTCTGCCTGCATGAGGACTGGGAGGCCAACGGGTTTTACCTCTACGAGTTGAACCCTGACGACCGGTGCTCGCTGGCCCAGCGAATGATTGATGCCGTGGCACCGGTCTGCCCCATTGATCTCGCGGAGGTAATTGAGGGCCGGCCGGCGCGCGGCGGCATCATCCAGCCCAGCCATGATCCGGATTCACGACCGCAGTGGCCGGAGGCGTTCTGGCTGCTTCAGCACAAGACGCGCCTCAGCTACACGCTGGAGGCACCTTCGGACTTCTCCCTGGAGACCCGGGTGAATGCTTTGGTGGCTGCGGTGAACGCGGCTTTGGCCGGTTGAGAGAGCGCCGGGCTCCGGCTGTTCTCAGTCGTCCAGCTTCTTGTGCGTCGTGTCGGGAGCAACCCAGATCACCACCATGCCCAAGGCATAAATCGTCCCCATGATGGCTCCGGCCTTCGCAAAGTCCCCGCCGAAGAACTCCGTCAGCGCGCCCGCAAACAAGACGCCGGCCGCGACAAAGAACCGGCCGAAGTTGTAGCTCATGCCCGCGCCGGAAGCCCGCACCCGCGTGGGGAACAGCTCCGGCAGGCACAGCGGCAGCCAGCCAAAGTAGAGGGTGGCCACGAGCCCTTGGATGAAAACCAGGGGGAGGAACAGCGGCTGCATGGGGCGGAGCAGGAGGAAGATTCCGCACGTCAGCACCACCGAGCAGAGACTGATCAAGAAGTAGGACAACCGCCGCCCCAGCCAGTTCGCCACCTGCCCGCCAAAGAAACTGCCAATCGTCGCCCCAAACGCCCAGTAAGCCTGGGTGCGCGCCTTGTAGCTGGGATCGATGCGGCCCGCCTCCTGGTCTGCCCACGGAGTCAGCCATCGCCCGGCGCTCCAGGCAGCGATCAGCGGAATGGAAGCCAGCAGAATGCCGGCGACGGTGCTGCGGAGCAGGGCGGGGCTGAAGAGCTCGCGCATCGGCGTCTGGGCTGCGGCTTGGGCCTCGTTGCGGGAGGCCAGCCAGCGCGCCGACTCCGGCACGATCCACAAGGCAGCCAACCCAACAATCGCCGGAGAAGCACTCACCAGCAAAAGCCAGCGCCAGGACTCAGGGGTGATCAGCCAGTGCAAGCCAACCTGGGAAATCACGAACATGCCCAGATTGGCCGACGTGCCGATGACCCCGGCCAGAAACGGCCGCGAGACGTCCGGCCAGACTTCAGCCACGAGCGAGACTCCGTTCGGCCACATGCCGCCGATGCCCAAGCCTGCCAGAAATCTCAGCACCAGTAATTCCTCTTGCGTGCGGACGAAGTAGCACAGCCCGGCGAACACGGTGTAGCAGAGGATGCTTGCCGCCATGGCCTTCGCCCGGCCAATGCGGTCGCCCAGCCAGCCCAAGGCAATTCCTCCAATCGCCGCCCCCAGACTCAACGCCGCCGTGTAGTAGCTGAACCAACGCCCGGCAGCCTTGGCATCGTAGGCCGACCCCATCAAGTCCTGCGAAATGGACAGCGAGGCAATGGGCAGCGTGCCCATCTGCACGCCGGCACACATCCACCCGAGAAACGCCACGATCAGCACCGTGTAGCGAGCGTGGCGGCTTTGCACCAGAGCGACTGCGGGGGGCATTGGCAGTCTCAGTTCAAGGTTGGGCCCGGGCGGTGCGGGCGACGGTTTTAGGGGAGACGAACTCCACGAACGTCTCGGCTGTGTGAGGATCCCGCGAGTCGAGCGTGGTCGCGCGAATGGGGAAGGGGAGGTTGAACGGTCCGGCATCGGGGGCGAAGAACACTTCCAGGACCCCTTGCTGAGTGCCGCCGGGAATCGCCACGCTGGCGGAACGCACTCCGCGCACATGCCCGGGTGGCTGCAATTCCACGCGAACCGATTCGACGGCAATTGATTTCTCGCGGCGCAGGTGGAACGGAATTTTCACGGAGCCGCCCGGAACGACGCGGACGGAAGGCTGGTCCAATTCCACCTCCAGTAAGCCGGTCTGGGTGATGGCGATGACCTGATCGTTCTGCTCATTCTGGCTGTAGCTGACGATGTGCTCGGAGCCATCGTGATCCCGCACCGTGCCCAGCAGCATGATCTGTGAACGACTGGTGCGGCCCAGTTCCATGCCCGGGGCCAGGGTGACGGCAAACTCGAACTGAGTGGCGTCCGCCGGAATGTGGACGGGCGGCGCGGTCGCGCCTTGAAGGTGACGGCCCTGCCGGTCAGCCAGCCGGGCAATCAGCGGCCCGGTGAAGCCGCCACGATCGAGATTGTAGGGCCGGCGGCAAATCGAGCCGCGCTGCGCGATGGTCATCAGGAAATCGCTCGTGCTCTTGAACGGCGTGGGCATGGCCACCGCCAGCCGGACTGATTCAATCGCCGGCTCGCCGCGCCCGGTCGGGAAGGCAGCCGTGCGGGTGACGGGCGTTCCGTTGATCGTGGCCGTGCCGCGAACCGTGAGCCGCGCGACTCCAATCTTCGCCGCGTGCTCGGCGGCAAAGCCCAAGTCAGCGGTGGCGCGACCGCTGGCAATCTTGGTCCCGCTGGCCGTGACGTTCGCCGGCAGGCCCTCGACCACCAGCTCAATGTCCCCCTTGAAACCGCCGAGAGCCGTCACGTTCACCTTGAGCTTGCCCGCCGGCTGCTTGCTGCCGCGCTTGGGCTTGCCGGGAGCGGTTTGCTCGCCATCGGCCGTTTCGCGCACCACCACTACAACGTCGCCAGCCAGGCTCAGTTGAAAGTCCGGCTCCGGTGGAGGTGCCACGCGGAGCCGATAAGCGAAGTCAGGCCCGCCTCGCGAGGTGAAGCGCTCAGAAACGCGGACGAAATACTCGCCGTCCGCCGGAGCCTTGAAGCTGAGATTCAGATCGGCTGCCTCTCCAGGGGCGGCCTCGCCACGGGCCAGTGCGGCTCCGTTCGTGCCCGTGATTTGCAATTGCGGCGTGAGCGAACTGCCCAGCCGGGCGGCTGCCAGTGTGAACTCCAGCACGTCGCCTTTCACTGCCGTGAAGGGCCAAACATTGGTGCTCCCGGCACTGAGGATGCGGCCATTGAGCATGGCCGGTGCCGTGAAGGAATGTGCTTCACTCGCATGGACAAGCTCGGGCAGCACATCTGTTTCCAAGGCCACAGTTCCCAGTGCCTTGCCACCGGCCTGCACCGGAACGCGGGCGGTGCCCGCCGCCGTGGCGGGGAGCTGCACCGTGGCCACATTGGCCGGCAAGCCATGGCCCGCCAGTTCCAGCTTCACCGGCTCTCCGCGCCGCCCGCCCAGCGGAAAGCTGCGGGTGACCACCGGCTGATCGGTGATGGTGAGCCGATAGACATGCTGCTGAAGCCCGCCGGCATTCACGTCATCAATCCGCACGCCATAGGTGCCATCACGCGGCGCGGTGAAGTGCAGGGTGGGATCGCCCCGTTGCGTGGCCAATGCCTCCGTGAGCGGCTGGCCGTCGGCATCGAAAACCACCAGCCGCGCCTGTAGCGGGGAGCCAAAGGACTGAGCCGCCACCGCAAGGGTGAAGGCCTGTCCGGACCGTGCTTTGAACGACCACACATCCGCATCCTCCCGGGGAAAGATGCGGCCATTGATGGTGAGCGGCGGGTTGACGAGCACAGGCAGGGGTTCGCCTTCAGCCTCGATTTCCACGATCTCGGGCAATTCACCCACCACAAACCTCATCGCTGGCGTGGCCCCCTGCGAGGTCCAGGCACGCCAGTGGCGGAGGCCAGCCGAAGCATCCGCCGCGATGCGAATCACCGCGGCGTGGTCGCGCGGATAATCCTCGCTGCGTTGGGATGCCGGCTGCGAAATGACCGGGCCTTCGAACCAGACGGTGTTGGTCTCCTTGATCCGGGCCGGGGCGACGACTCCCGCTCCCAACATTTCAAAACCAGCCTCCCCGTGGAAATAGCAGCCGCCCACGCGCACGGGCACCGTCGTGCCCCGCTGGCCACCCGCAGGGAAGATATAAGCGGCCAGCGGCTCCACTGCGTTGACTGGAAACGAGAACACGACCGGGCAGGCAAGCAACCATGCGCCCAGTTTGGCGCGGAGGGACGGGAAGTGCGGCATCGGTGAAATCGACGATGCCAAGGCTGCCTTGTTCATAGTGTGGATTGGCACTTGGAGCGGTGCGCTCCTGTCGTTAGCCTCCCCGAAATGAATCGCCGCCGGCTACTGCATTGGCTGCTTGGAGCGCTCGTCGTCCCGGCCGCACAGGCTGCCCCTCCGAACTACGTCACCTCGAAGGTGGTCCCCCCAACCGTCCAGCGGGAGTTCCGGGGAGCTTGGGTCGCCACCGTGGGGAACATTGACTGGCCGTCCAAGGCCGGGCTGACCACGGCGGAACAACAGAACGAACTGATTGCCCTCCTTGAAAAGGCGGTTGCTCTGCGCCTCAACGCCATTGTTCTGCAAGTTCGGCCCGGGTGCGACGCGCTTTACCCCTCGAAGCTCGAACCCTGGAGCGAATACCTCACCGGCACGATGGGGCGTGCCCCGGAACCTTACTACGACCCGCTGGCGTTCGCCGTCGCGGAGGCTCATCGGCGCGGCTTGGAATTGCACGCTTGGTTCAATCCGTTTCGCGCCCGGCACAACTCCGCGAAGAGCCCTGTCGCCAGCAGCCACATCAGCCGGACCCGCCCGGAGCTCGTCCGCAAATATGGTTCGCTCTTCTGGCTCGATCCCGGCGAGCCACTCGTCCACGAGCATTCGCTCCGCGTCATCCTGGACGTCGTGCGTCGCTACGATGTGGATGGGATTCACCTCGACGACTATTTCTATCCTTACCGCGAAAAAGACGCGGCCAAGAAGCCGGTCGATTTTCCCGACGATACGAGCTGGCGCAAATACCAGAAGTCCGGCGGCAAACTGACGCGCGACGATTGGCGCCGCGACAATGTGAACCGCTTCGTTCAGCGCCTGTATTCCAGTGTGAAGGCTGAGAAAAACTGGGTGAAAGTCGGCATCAGCCCGTTCGGCATCTGGAAGCCCGGAGTGCCCGCCGGCATCCGGGGCATGGATTCAACCCAGGAAATCTACGCGGATTCCTTGAAGTGGTTTCGCGCGGGTTGGGTGGATTACTTCTCGCCCCAACTCTATTGGACCATCAGCGCGCCAGAGCAGAGTTTTCCACTGCTTCTGAAATGGTGGGCCGTGCAAAACACCGCCGCCCGGCATCTCTGGCCGGGCCTGTCCTCCGCGAGCATTGGCGCGAGCCGCAGTGCGGAAGAAATCATCCAGCAGCTTCAGCTCACCCGCACAGAACCCGGAGTCACTGGCAGCCTGCAATGGAGCATCAAGCCGCTGCACCAAAACCGGGATGGGCTCGCCGACAAGTTGGTAAAGCAGTTGAACCAGCAGCCCGCGCTGGTGCCCGCGTCCCCGTGGCTGGAAAAGGAGACACCGCCCAAACCCGTTGTCGCCTTTGGTCAGGACGCCAAGCAGACCATCTCCGTCTTCCGCTGGGAATTGCCGGGCGGCGGGACGCCCGCCTGGTGGCTGGTGCAGATGCGCTTCGGAGGGCAGTGGCGAACTGAGTTAATTCCCGGCAGCCAACTCACACGCTCACTCGCGGGCGGCGCAGCCGCACTCCCCGAAGTTCTTGCAGTCACCGCCGTCAGCCGCGCCGGCCTCACCAGCCCCACCTTCGTCGCACAGCGGTGAGTGCATGTGCCGGCGTGCTTCCAGCCGCCGTGTTGCGGGTTGTGGTGTAACTGGGGGAAAATCTGCACCACGCCACGGATGGCGGCTGGAAGCCGCCGGCACGGGGCTCAGTGGTTGAACAGGAATTCCTTGCTGCTCAACAGGCCCCAGTAAAGGTCTTCAAGTGCAACGCGGCGTTCGACTTCGCCGGCTTCCGTGAGATGCCTGAGTGACCGACTGCGTTCCGTCGCGGTGGGCGGGCGGCTCAAGGTGCTGAGGAAGGCTTCGTCGAGAATCTCTTCGTTGGTTTTCTTGGCAGCGATGAGCTTCGCAATCGCATTGTCTTTCGCGGCGAGCTTCTGGTTGATGGTGTCGCCGTTCGCGATGTGCAACGCCTGCGCCATGCTGGGCTCCTCGGAGCGCTCGCATTCGCAAGTCTGGAGGCGGTCGGCGCGACCGAAGGTTTTCAGGAAGTAGCTCGCCACGTTCGCGTCGGGGAGCTGGAAGGCGCGGAGGTTCGCCGGGTAACGGTCGCCGAGGCCGCGGTTGGCGTTGCGCAGGTCGCGGCGGAACTCGGTGGGCACGCCGGTGACTTGTGAATAAGCATCAAGCAGCGCCTCGGCCATCAGCCGGCGCGGGTAATAGCGCGAGTAGTAGCGGGTCTCAGCGGCGTTGCCCGCAAGCGTCTCGCTGCCGCGCTGGTAAGTCTCGGACTGGAGAATGGCGCGCATGAGCGCCTTCAAGTCGTAGCGCTGGTCGGCGAGGAATTTTGCAAGCGCGGAGAGCAGTTTCTCGTTACTGGCCGGGTTCGTGACGCGCAGGTCGTCCACCGCTTCCACGAGACCCACGCCCATGAAGTTCGCCCAGACGCGGTTCACGATAGCACGGGTGAAGTAGGGGTTTTCGCGCGCGGTCAGCCACTTAGCCAGCGTCTCGCGGCGGTCGCCGGGCGAATCAATCGCGATGGCCTGGCCGTCGAGCGGGCGCGGTGGCAGCGGCTTGCCGGATAGCAGTGCGGGCACGTCGCCGGACGCGGCGGGGAAGATGATTTTGTCTCCGTCGCCGCCGGGGCCGTTCTTGGCGCGGACACGGGCGAATAGGTTGGCGAACTCGTAATACTGGTCGTTGGTCCACTTCTCCATCGGGTGGTTGTGGCACTTGGCGCAGTTGATGGCCAAGCCCATGAACGCGACGGTCGTGGTCTCGGCCATGAGCGTCGGGTCGTCGTGCAGGACGAAGTAGTTCGCCGCGCCGTTGTCGAGGGTGCTGCCGCGCGCGGTCACGAGCTGGCGCACGAACTCGTCCCACGGCGTGTTCACCTCCACGTGGCCGCGAATCCACTGGTAGTAGCTCCACATCGCGGGCTGCGGGAGCTTCGCGCCGTTGACCAGCAGCAGGTCGCTCCACTTGTAGCTCCAGTAGTCCACGAACTCGGGCCGGGCGAGCAGCCGCTCGATGAGCGCGTCGCGCTGTAGCCGCCGAGGTGAGGAGGCGGATTCGTTCGATTGCCGAGATGAGGAGTTGGAGCCAGTGGTCGCGTCAGTGGTCCGCCTCCTTACGTCGGCGGCTACATCGTCTCCGAGAAATTCCCGGACCTCCGCCGCCGTGGGCAGCGTGCCGATGGTGTCGAGGAACGCGCGGCGGATGAACTCCGAGTCCGAACAGCGTGGCGAGGGCGGGACGTTGAGCGCCTTCAGCTTCTCGTTGACCAACTCGTCAATGAAGTTGCGCTTCGGAGCTTTGGAGAAAGTTGCGGAAGCCAGCTTGTTGTCGAACGGCACGGTGACGGTCGCGAGCGCGAGGCGGCTGAGGAACCAGGCGGAAATCGCGCCTTCGCCCCGGCCCATCACGGTGACGAGGCCGTCGTCGCTGACCACGCAGACCGCGTTGTTTGCGCTGGTGAACTTCGCGTAGCGCGTCACGTCGCGGGACTCGCCATTCGAGAACGTCGCGCGCACGAGGAGCTGCTGCGGGACGTCGGGCTTGAGCGTCACTTGCTCCGGCAGCACCTCAATCTTCGCGATGCGCGCATCGTCGGGCTGCGGCGCGGGCGTGCCGCTGGCAATCCACTCGGCGAGGATGCGGTAGTCGAGCGAGTTCGTGGTGAAGCGCTCGCCGCCCTTGTGCGGCACGGCGGTGGTGGGCTTGATGAGCAAAAGACTGTGCGCCGGCTCCGCGACGGTGACGCGCCGGCCCAGCGCCGAGCGCGTGATGGCGCGATGGTCGCCGTCGTCGTCGTAGCCGCGCAGGGAGAGCTTGAAGCCGCCCTGACCCGCCGCCGCGCCGTGGCACGCGCCGGAGTTGCAGCCGGTCTTGGTGAGCACGGGCTGGACGTGGTTGCGGAAGTTCCACGCGAAGGGCTTCTCCATGTTCACCACGCGCACCTCGGCCTTCGCGGAACTGCGCCCGGACTTGCCCGTGACCGTCGCCGTGCCGTTCCCTACAGCGATGGCCAGCCCGTCCTCGATGCGGACGACCTTGGGATTGCTGGAGGTGAACGTAACGGCGTTCGTGACCTGCCCGAGCAAAGTCTTCCCATCCGCGAGTTCGAGCACAAGGCGCTGCTCGGCGGCTGGGCCGTCAAGGGTGAACTTGGCGGGGAGGAGGGTGAGGGACTCGGCGCGGGCGGTGAGGACAGCCAGCAGAATCGCGAGCGTGCAGCGAATCCAACGGAGTTGCATGCGCTGCAGCATGGAACATGGTGGAAAACCAGTCCAGCTACGAAGTAGAGCAGGGCTCCTGTGGCCTGATGGACAGAACGCTCCCCGACTGCCAGATTACTGTTTCCGCAGTCGGAAGTATCGTGCGCCAGGCAGGATGGGGTGCGTCACGTAATTTACCCCGTTGCTCAACACCGGGGTGATGGCGACGTTCTGCCAGCTCGCGCTTGGTAGAACTGCCGCCGTGTCCTCCAATGAGAAGCCGGACACTGAAGCATCCCAGAAGAAAACCACGTTGGTGCCCGCACGTGTGAATTGGAGATTCGGCGCGCCGGGAGTCTGCACCACGACAATGGTGGGCAGGAAACCCGCCTCCAAGGTGAAGTTCCCGCCCGTCTGCCGGCCGGGGGCTTCCTGGCCGATGGTGGCGGTGAGGACGAATGCGCCCCCGGCGCTGATGCCTCCGCCAGCGGTGATCACGCTGGTGGTGGGGCCATAAGTCTGGGCCGCGAGCGGAGCGGCAAACAGCCTGTAGGCGACGAACAAAGCGCCGCCTATTTTACCGAAAAGATGCGCAGGATGTTTCATGATCCGGAACAAAGGTCTTGCGGTGAAAACTCAGGGCTTTTGATAGAAGTAGAGCGTGCGCGGTGGGGTGAAGCGGAAAACTTTGTGGATGGGGCTCGTCGACGACTCACCGGGCGTGGGCAAATAAGCGAGAGCCTCGCTGCCATTCCACACGGGAACTACCGCAGCAGTGTAATCTGAGAGGGCACCCGGCGAATTTTCGATGGAGGGGTCAGACGATGTGAAGGTTCTCCATGTAGAAACAGCAGGATTGCAGAGCGCAACTACGGTCTTGTAAGGACTGAGGCTCCCTGTCCGCAGCACCATTCCCACTTCACTGCCTGTCCAGAAGAGGTTAGGGAATGGAGTTTGCCCATTCGTAAAGAGCTTAGGCATACCGGTGGTTGTGACCCCACGCCAACTATTATTGGTGCTGAAGGCAAGGAGTGTGGCTGGTCGACTTGTGTCGTAATAGGAGAAAAGGCCGATAACCTCACTGCCCGTGAAAACACTTTTCTTGAACTGGACAAATCTAAATTCCGGTCCGATTGCAGCAGGACGCCATGTATCTGATTCCGGTCGGTAGAGCGAACCAGCCGTGTTATCGATATTCGTGCCACTGCGACCATAAACAAGTAGTTCGCTTCCGGTCCATGCGATCATGGCATCTGTGAACGAAACCGGGTCGTAGTTATAGGTATTTGCCGCCCGCCACTGGCTGGTCACCGGATTGAAAACAGTCACGGGCGACGCCCCGGGTGACACCGCACCATCAGCAACCAAGAGCTCACTGCCTGTCCAAAACAGCTGAGCATCTGAACTAAGAAACGGACGGGAGAATCCATTGGTCGGGATATTTCGCCAGGTGTTACTGGCCAGGTTGTAAATGCCACCGATGGAGTTCGTATTGGCAAGGGTGTCCATGCGGCCCAGCACAAAAATATCTGAACCACCCTGCACGAGTTTGATTTCACGCAGATCAACACTGCTGAAACGAGGTTCGTCATTCGTCGTTACCGTGGACCACAGCTTCGCCGCGGGGTTGAAGCGGGTCAGGGCCAAGCGACTGAACGCGTTCATTGGTCTGCCAGCCACCAGCAATTCTGTTCCGGTCCAGATTGAGCGGTAACCACTGTCATAGTAATTTGTCTGCGCGTTAAACT
>Ga0255204_1000097_pt1 | contig 27829 bp, 22 predicted proteins | sample Miss_Colum_RepC__2_FD_188418 | JGI IMG/M metagenome (GOLD analysis project Ga0255204, IMG submission 188418) | Freshwater microbial communities from Mississippi River, Louisiana, United States - Miss_Colum_RepC_8h | ecosystem: Environmental > Aquatic > Freshwater > River | place: USA: Louisiana... | reverse complement strand
GACGCCAACAAAGGCCTGGCGAAACTCGTTCCATTCCACATCTTCTTCAGAGTGCAGCCGCAGGCCACCGGCGCCAGTGGCTGCGATAACGAACGAGTCATTGGTTGAGGTATCCCCATCAATGGTGATGGCGTTAAACGATTCATCGGCCGCCTGCTGCACCAGACGCCGTAAAAGGGGGCGCCCGATAGCAGCATCCGTCGCAACATACCCCAACATCGTTGCCATATTGGGCCGGATCATGCCAGCCCCTTTTGAGATACCGGTAATCGTGACCTGCTGTCCATTGATCATCTGACGCGTCGAGTAGGCCTTGGGCTGTGTGTCCGTGGTCATGATGGCCTGCGCGGCCTCCAGCCAGCCGGCCTGGCCCAGGCCAGCGCATGCAGCTTGAATGCCGGGCAGCAGACGGTCCATTGGCAGATGTTCCAAAATGACACCCGTGGAAAACGGCAAGACCTGCATCGGCTGGAGCTTCAATTCAGCAGCAAGAAATTCGACTGTCGTTATCGCATTGGCCAGGCCCTGCTTGCCTGTGCCTGCGTTCGCACACCCCGTGTTTACTACCCAAGCACGAATGCTGCCGCCTTCGGTCGACGCCAGATGGGACTGGCAGACTTGGACTGGCGCTGCGCAAAACGCATTTTGGGTAAATACGCCGGCCACCTCGGAGCCCTCGTCCAGGCTGACCACCAGGACATCGCGCCGGCCCGCCTTGCGAATTCCGGCGCTGGCGACACCCAGCCGCACGCCCGCCACCGGATAGAGTTCTGCGGCATTGGGGAGGGGAAGATTAACCGGCATGAGGACGGAGTCAGAACTCTATGGGTTTGAATGCGATAACGTTATTCTAAAGCTTGCGGCAGGCCTCTAGGCGGCCTGAACTTTGAACACTCTGAAGGGTCCCCCTATGTCAGGCCGATTTGTTTTGTTAGCACTTTCCTTCCTCGCATTCTCGACGCCCCTATCGGCCCAACAGCCGACGCGAATCATCGTTCCATATGCGGCTGGCGGGCCGATTGACTTGACAGTCCGAGCCTTGGCCGAACGCGCCCGCGAAGGGCTGGGGCCGATTGTTGTAGAGAACCGTCCAGGCGCGGGAGGAAATTTGGGTGTAAGCATGGTGGCCAAGGCAGCGCCAGATGGACGAACGCTGGGCATCGCTGCCACTGCGACCCATGCGATCAATCCTTGGCTGTTTAACAAAATGCCATTTGATGCCAGCAAAGACTTCGCGCCGATCACCCAAATGGTTCGTGTGCCCAATGTTGTCGTCATGAATACCGAAGTCGCAGATCGTCTTGGTATCAAAACGATGAGTGATTTCATCCGCTACGCGAAAGCCAATCCCGGAAAACTCAATTACGGCTCTGGGGGTAATGGCAGCGCAGGCCACCTCGCCGGAGAGATGTTGAAACAATCAGCAGGCATTTTCGCGGTACATATCCCCTATAACGGTGGTGCGCCGGCCCAGCTCGGGCTGCTCTCCGGGCAGGTCGATTTCAATATTGACAATCTCGCGACCGCTGCCGCAAACATCAAGTCAGGCCGACTTCGGGCCCTTGCAGTCACCAGCACACAACGCAGCCCAGTGCTGCCCGATGTACCTCCAATTGCGGAGAGCCTGCCGGGCTTTGCGATCGACACGTGGTGGGGCATCATCGCCCCAGCGGGAACTCCGACCGACACCGTGAATCGGCTGAATCAGATCTTCACTTCTGCATTGAATTCGCCGGAGCTTCGCCAAAGATTTGCTGCGCTGCTGGCCGAGCCGACGCCAACCTCAGCAGAAACATTCGGCCGTTTTATGGCGCAAGAGCGGCAGCGCTACGAGTCCGTTGTGAAATCAACCGGTGCCCGGGTGGACTGAGCGGCCGATGATGACTTGGTGCTTGGGCTAGCCTAGTTTTCCGTGGCACTGCTTAAACTTCTTGCCTGAACCACAGGGGCAAGGATCGTTTCGGCCAACCTTGGGCTCAGCCCGGCGAACCGGGCTGCCCGTGGAAGTTTCAGCATCCGCAGCTGCCGTCTGCCCACCACCACCGGGTAACTGGGCCGCAAGTGCCAGGGCCCCGGGATCTTCTGATGCCATCGCCGACTGGGCATCGAAATCTGCATGCTGATACTGTACATCGGCAAGCCGCGGCGCCTCGGGTACTGACTGCGCCACCTGCTCAGCGCTCTGAATCTCAACATTCATCAGGACCCGCGTTACTTCAGTCCGGATCCGATCGAGCGTCTGTTCAAACAAAATAAAAGCTTCCCGCTTGTATTCCTGTTTTGGATTTTTCTGCGCATAGCCCCGCAGATGAATGCCCTGCCGCAAATGATCGAGTGCAGCCAAGTGCTCGCGCCAGGTAGTGTCAATTGCCTGCAGAAGAATCGAGCGCTCAAATTGATTAAAGGCTTCGCGGCCGACAGGTGCAACTTTTTCCGCATAGGCCTCATCGGCAGTCTGAATCACCCGCTGCAGAATCTCTTCATCGGTGACCTGATCATTGCCGGACACCCACGACTGCAGATCAATCGGCAGCCGCCACTCCGCCTGCAATGTCTGCTGCAATCCAGCCAAATCCCACTGCTCTTCGATGCTTTCTTCGGGAACATGGGCTCGTACGATCTCTGCCATCATGCCTTGACGTAGGCTGCCCACTAGGTCCGCCAAGTCCTCACCTTCTAAAATCTCATTGCGCTGGCGATAGATAATTTTGCGCTGCTCATTGGCGACATCGTCGTACTCTAAGAGCTGCTTGCGCATATCGAAGTTTCGATTCTCGACTTTGCGCTGCGCTGATTCAATAGACCGAGAGACCATACCCGCCTCAATGGGCTCCCCATGGGGCACCCCCAGACGATTCATAATCGCCTTCATTCGGTCGCCGGCGAAAATCCTCAAGAGCGGATCATCCATCGAGAGATAAAACCGTGACGATCCGGGATCGCCTTGGCGGCCGGAACGGCCCCGTAGCTGGTTATCGATACGGCGCGACTCATGCCGCTCGGTGCCGACGATGTGCAGGCCGCCCGCCTGTATCACCTGGTCATGCAGCCCTTGCCACTGCTCACGCAAAATAGTTTCCTGCCGATCTTTGTCTGACTCTGATGGACTCGGATCTGCGCGCAGCATATCGATCTGCTTCTCAACATTGCCACCGAGCACAATATCGGTTCCACGGCCTGCCATATTGGTCGCAATCGTGATCATGCCGGGACGGCCAGCCTGAGCCACAATCTCAGCTTCTCGCTCGTGCTGCTTCGCATTTAAGACCTGATGAGATAACTGGGCCTTGGCAAGCATTGCGGAGAGCAGCTCAGAGTTTTCAATGGAGGTCGTGCCGACGAGCACTGGCTGGCCATTGGCATGCCGGGCCTGAATATCAGCAAGAATGGCGTCGTACTTTTCCTCTGCTGACTTAAAGACTTGATCCTGAAGGTCCAGACGGATCATCGGACGGTGGGTTGGAATCACTACGGTCTCTAAGTTATAAATTGACTGAAACTCAAAGGCCTCAGTGTCTGCAGTGCCGGTCATGCCCGAGAGCTTGTCGTACATACGGAAATAATTTTGAAAGGTAATCGAGGCCAGCGTCTGATTCTCGGCTTCAATCTCAACGCCCTCTTTTGCCTCGACCGCCTGATGCAGTCCCTCAGACCAGCGCCGGCCCGGCATCAGCCGGCCAGTGAACTCATCGACAATGATGATCTTGCCGGCCTGAGCCACATAATGCTGATCTTTAAAAAATAATGTGTGCGCCCGGAGGGCTGAGGTTAAGTGATGCAACAGCGAGATGCTCGCTGGATCATAAAGGCTTGCGCCCTCGGCAAGCAGGCCCATCGAGGCCAACAGCTGCTCCGATTTTTCAAATCCAGCCTCGGATAAATAGACCTGCCGAGATTTTTCATCGACCCAATAATCTCCCGGTCCCTCCTCGGAGGCCTGGGGCTTGAGCTGGCCCGGCACCACATTGAGCACGCGATACAGGTCCGTCTGATCATCGGCATGCCCAGAAATAATCAGCGGCGTGCGGGCCTCATCGATCAGGATTGAATCCACTTCGTCCACGATGGCAAAACTGAGGCTGCGCTGGACCCGATTGGCGCGATCGACCACCATGTTGTCGCGCAGATAATCAAATCCAAATTCGTTATTGGTGCCATAGGTTATATCGGCTGCATAGGCGGCCTGCTTCTCCGCATGCTCCAGCGATGTGAGGTTCACGCCAACGGTCAGGCCCAAGAATCGATAGAGCTTGCCCATCCAGTTGGCATCGCGTTCGGCCAGGTAGTCATTGACCGTAACGACATGCACGCCCTTACCGGCCAGCGCATTCAAATATGCCGCCAAGGTGGCCACCAGCGTCTTGCCCTCACCAGTGCGCATCTCCGCAATCTTGCCGTCATGCAAGACCATTCCACCGATGAGCTGAACATCAAAATGCCGCATGCCAAGCGCACGACGGCCAGCCTCGCGGCAGACGGCAAAAGCCTCCACCAGCAGCTGCTCAAGCGTTTCGCCATCGGCTAACCGCCGGCGAAATTCAACGGTCTTTTCCCTCAGGGCCTCATCCGACAAGGCGGTCATGGCGGGCTCAAGCGCGTTGATCGCGGTGGCCCGCTGGCCGTAGCTTTTCACGAGTCGCTCGTTGCGACTTCCAAAAATTTTTTTGAGAAAATTGTCAATCATGGACATTCGATCTTAGCATGCGGGTATGAGCAAAACCGCCTTCAGAGGGCTTGGCGAAGCCCTACGCACCTCCGCTGATTGGACGGGAATTGATCGGGCATGGCGCGACAGTGAAGATCTGATGGCCAGCATACAGCGGGCCATTCCAGCATCGCTGGCGAGCCTGGTCGTGCAGGTCCGTCGAGATGATCCAGCCAGAGGCATTCGGGGCAGCCAGGTCACGGTCATTGCCCGGCATGCAGCGGCAGCGGCCAAACTAAAACTCGCGCTTGCCGACTGGCCCACCGCGCTTCGGCAAGAGGGCTGGGGCATTCAGCATCTGAAGGTGATCGCGCAGCGGACACAATCCTTGCAGCCTCCAACGTCAACTGTGCTTGCGAGAAAAAAAATTCCGGAGGCGGCACTCCAACAGTTTCGTGAGCTATCCGACAATCTCACCAACGAGGCGCTGCGCCGCGCACTGGCGCGAATCGCTCGACCCCGTTAGGCCCAGCTCCACTGACGCGCCCAAGCAATTGGAGCATGCTGAAGATCTTCGAAGGTCGTCTCGCGCCAGCTGCCTGGTGTCTGCATCAACTCCCGCAGCAGCAGGTTATTGAGCGCATGCCCTGATTTGAAAGCGCGGTAGCTGGCCATCAGTGGATTGCCTAAAAGATAGAGATCACCAATGGCGTCTAAGGCTTTATGCATTGCAAATTCGTTGGGCCTCCTGAGTCCCTCAGGATTCATGATGCGGACCTCATCCATCACGAGGGCATTGCTGAGGCTTCCTCCCAGCGCGAGCCCCTTCGATCGCAGTGCATCGACGTCGCCCATAAATCCAAACGTCCTGGCCCGGGCAATGTCATCCACAAAGGAAGCGTCTGCGAAATCAATCTGCACGCGCTGGCCCGTGGCATCTACCGCCGGATGACTGAAATCAATCGTGAACTCAAGACGAAATCCAAAAAAAGGATCGAGTCGAGCCCACTTCTCACCCTCGCAAACCTCAACCGTCTGTAAGACCTCGATAAATCGTTTGGGGGCAGACTGTTCCTCGACCCCTGCGGACCGCAGAAGATAGACGAAGGTCGCAGCACTACCATCCATGATGGGAATCTCTGCGGCATCCACTTCGACCACCGCATTATCAATTCCCATCCCCGAGAGTGCCGACATCAAATGCTCGACAGTAGCCACTTTCAACTCACCGTCCGACAGCGTTGAGGCCATCCGGGTGTCTCCCACCGCACCCGCCCGCGATCGGATCTCCCGCGGCGGATCCACATCAATGCGCCGAAAGACAATGCCATGGTCCGCCGGTGCGGGCCGAAGGGTCAGCGCGACGGGCACGCCGCTATGCAGGCCGATGCCCTTCGCGGTCACCGTCTCAGCAAGTGTTCGTTGACGCAGCATCCGCCGAACAATCAGAGCTTGGCCAGTACCGCCTCTGCACTGCTGACATCAAATGCGCCCGGCGCTTCGACCGCGACATGTTTGACGATGCCGTTATCAACAATCATGGCGTAACGGTTCGAGCGCAGGCCTAGGCCTCGGGCCGTGAGATCCAGGGTCAGATCGACCGCCTTGGAAAACTCGGCATTACCATCACCCATCATTCTGACCTTGCCTTTGGCGCCGAGCTCACGGCCCCAAGCGCCCATCACAAAAGCATCGTTGACGCTGACGCACCAGACTTCATCAACGCCTTTGGATTTCAGCTTGTCATGGTGAGCGACAAAGCCTGGTACATGCTTGGCAGAACAGGTCGGAGTGTACGCACCCGGCAGGCCAAAAATGACAATTTTTTTGCCCTTGATCAGGTCAGAGACCTGCAATGCGTTGGGACCGATGCTGCAGCCACCTGTCTCTTCATCAAAGAATTCATAGAGGGTCGCGTTGGGCAGTGCTTGGCCGACTTGGATTGGCATAGGAGGCTCCTTTTCTAGAAACGCAAGACTATGCCAAAAAAAAGAAAGGCCCGGGGGCATCGGGCCTTTCTCTGCAGTGGGGAAACCTAAAAAACGCTGATCAGTCTGCCTGCTTACGCAAAAAGGCAGGGATATCGAGCCGATCCATGCCGCTTTCCTGCAGTGCATCGACACGTGCGGCCGCCTGGCTGCGGGGGTCACGCCAGACTGTTGGCTGATCGTATTTGCTGTAATCGACCGACGGCGCTGCCGGCGGCGCAGCCGATTGGCCAAGGCCAGACGACGGGGACTGTCCCGGTGCAAAGCCCGGGGACATCGGGTTTTGCATGGCAAATCCGATGTTATCGGTACCGGTTTTCTGCATTACGGCATGGGCGCTGTTGTGGACCAGTGTCGGGGTCCGCTTGCGGCCAAGGCCAGTGGCCACCACGGTCACACGCAGCTGATCATCGAGACTATCGTCATACACAGTGCCCAAAATAATCGTGGCATCCTCAGCGGCAAAGGTGCGAATGGTCTCCATCGCCACACGGGTCTCTTTGAGCTTCAGTGCGCGGCTGGCAGTGATATTGACCAGGATGCCTCGGGCACCGGATAAATCAACGCCCTCCAGCAGCGGCGACTGGACCGCATTCTCGGCAGCAATGCGGGCCCGATCTTCGCCCGCGGCGCAGGCCGTGCCCATCATGGCCTTACCCTGCTCGCTCATCACCGTCTTGACATCTTCAAAGTCAACGTTGACCAGCCCCTCGACATTGATGATCTCCGCGATGCCGGCGACTGCGTTATTCAGCACATCATCGGCAGCTGCAAAGGCCTCGATCTGGGTTACGTCTTCTCCCAGTACCTCTTCGAGTTTTTCGTTCAACACAATAATCAACGAGTCGACCCGGCCCTCCAACTCGCCCAGGCCCCTCTCGGCGGCTGCCTCACGGCGCACACCTTCAAAGCTAAAGGGCTTGGTCACCACAGCAACCGTCAATGCCCCCATTTCTTTGGCAATTTCAGCGACCACCGGTGCTGCGCCAGTGCCCGTGCCGCCACCCATTCCGGCGGTAATAAAGACCATATGAGCGCCACGTAATGCATCGGCAATGCGCTCGCGGTCCGCCTCTGCGGCGGCCTTGCCCGCATCGGGACGGGCGCCTGCGCCCAGTCCCGTGCCGCCAATCTGTAATGTGTTGCTGGCTTTTGATTTGGCCAGCGCCTGGGCATCGGTGTTGATGCAGATAAATTCCACACCCTGTACACCGCGAGAAACCATGTGATTCACGGCATTACCCCCCGCACCGCCCACGCCCACCACCTTGATGATCGTGCCCTGAGTTTCCGTCTCAAACATTTCAAAATTCATTGCTGCCTCCTGATCAGAAGTTAAAAGTTCCCCACAAACCACTGCTTCATCCGCGCAAGGGTGTCTTTGAACGAACCACTGCTGACGACCTCCTTGCGGCCCCGGATCCATTGCAATCGCGCCTCTTCCAGCAGCCCCATGGCCGTGGAGAAACGCGGATTGCTCACCACATCGGAAAGATTGCCGCGATAGGCTGGCACTCCGATGCGTACTTGTTTTAGGAAAACATCCTCACCAAGCTCCACCATGCCGGGCAGCATGGCGCTGCCCCCCGTGATCACCACTCCTGAAGAGAGCAGCTCTTCGTAGCCGGATTCACGAATGACATGCTGGACTAAAGAAAACAATTCTTCGATACGGGGCTCAATCACCGCGGCAAGCGCCTGACGCGACAGCTGTCGGGGCTGCCGATCTCCAAGGCCGGGCACCTCAAACCAAGCCTGCGGATCCGCCAATGCCTGCTTCGCGATTCCTTGACGAATCTTGATGGCCTCGGCCTCGTGAGTCGGGGTGCGCAAGGCCATCGCAATATCGTTGGTGATTTGATCACCCGCAATCGGAATCACCGCAGTATGCCGAATGGCGCCGCCCGAAAAAATCGCGATATCAGTAGTGCCGCCACCAATATCCACGAGTGCCACACCCAACTCTTTTTCATCCTTCGTTAAGACCGAATGGCTCGAGGCCAGCGGCTGCAGAATGAGCTCATTGACCTCCAGCCCACACCGACGAACACACTTAACGATGTTTTGTGCCGCGCTCACCGATCCAGTGACGATATGAACGCGGACCTCCAGCCGAACACCGCTCATTCCAAGGGGCTGACGCACGTCGTCCTGGCCATCGATCATGAATTCCTGCGGCAGCACATGCAGCACCTGCTGATCGGAGGGCACGCTGACCGCAGTGGCGGTCTCAATCACACGATCGACATCGGTCTGCGACACTTCTTTTTCTTTGATGGCGACCATTCCGGTCGAGTTAAAGCTCCGTATATGACTGCCCGCGATTCCAGTCCAGACTGCAGCGATCTTGCAATCGGCCATCAGCTCCGCATCTTCAAGCGACTTCTGAATCGACTGAACCGTTGCATCAATATTGACGACGACACCTTTTTTAAGGCCCTCGCAATCGGCCTGGCCTAGGCCGATGACTTCAAGCCGGCCATCCTCAAGAATCTCGGCAACAATCGTGACGATCTTGGAAGTTCCAATATCCAGCCCGACGATTAAGTTTTTGGCTTCACGCGTCATTTGGTGTCCTCACAAAATTCTTCTGGCGCAAATTCATGTGTGCAGTCCAATACAAAGCGGTGTTGGATCCGAACCGAGAGGCAGGATGTCGGCGCCAGCCGGCAGCGGCACGAAGGCGTAGCCGATGGCATAGCGAAGGTCCGCCCGCGCCAGGCGCGGCGGTTCGCCAGGCAACCCCAGCCGCTGTGCGAGCCAGGGCTGGGTTTTGACAAACATCCGAACACGCTCCTCGACGGGCGTAGCAAGCGCATCGCGGCCGAGCTCCAGCACCAGGCCTCCGGTGAGCTCTGCTGTCCAGGCGTATTGCTCGGAAAGCGTAAGCCGCTGCAAATGCCGCTGCGTTGGCGCAATCCACTGGGCCAATAAGCGGGCCCGATCAAGCACCAGACGCTCACTGCCCGCAGGACCGGCCAAGGGAATGAGCCGGCAGTTTTCTTCATGATCTGCGGCCAGTGCTGCAAAAGACTCGCCGGCATCATTCACCAGCCGGCCATTGGGCCAGACGGCGACAGCGCGTTGCTCTTCAAGCCGCACCAGCAGACGATTGGGCCAAATGCGCCGAACCGTCACACTGCGAATCCACGGAATCGCCTGCAGTGATCGATGGACCTGAACCAAATCTGCCGACAATACAGTGCCGTTTAAGGCCTCTGCGACTGCGGCATGAATCTGTGGAGCCGATACATGTTTTAAATCACCCGCAACAGATTCCACAATCACCCGCTTCACGACAAAGGCAGGACGATTTGCCATCCAGAAAAAGAAAAGCCCAACCAGAGCCAGGCCCGAGATCGCAACCAGCAGGCCCGAGAGGCGATTTAACCTTGAAGGCGAATTCCAGAAATCTCGCATCGGTGACGGCCTCATTGGACGGCCCCAATCTTCAGACTGGCCTGGGCCAGAATTCGCAATACCAATTCGTCATAGGGGATGCCCGCAGCCTGGGCAGCCATTGGCACCAACGAGTGATCCGTCATGCCTGGCGATGTGTTGATCTCCAAAAGCATGGGATCAGTCTTGCCATCCCACATGAGATCTGCCCTCGCCCAGCCCGTACACTGAATCGTCTCGAAAGCGTCAACCGATAAAGACTGGATCTTCTGAGTCAGTGCTGCATCCATCGGTGCCGGGCAGAGATAGCGTGTCGCGTCTCCAAAATATTTATTCTGATAGTCGTAACGGCCTTCGGGGGCTTGGATCTCAATCACCGGCAGCGCCTGTGGCCGGCCCGATGCATCCTGCAAGACCGCGCAGGTAAATTCACGTCCCGAGACAAACTGCTCTGCCATGACCAACTTATCGTATCGGCGGGCTGCTCGATAAGCCGCCGCAAGATCCGACTGCCGATCCACGCGCGTAAAGCCAAGCGATGAGCCTTCCATCACGGGCTTGATCGCCATCGGCAGACCGAGCCGTTTTACAACCCGATCAGCATCAAAGCCCTCGGAGAGGAGTTCAAAATCAGGTGTTGGCAGCTGGGCCTGCTGCCAAATCCGTTTTGTGATGGCCTTGTCCATGGCCACACTGCTGGCCATCACACCGCTTCCTGTGTAGGGAATTTTCAATAATTCAAGCATGCCCTGCACGGTGCCGTCTTCACCAAATCGGCCATGCAGTGCTACGAAAGCGCAATCCACCGACTCATCTCGTAACGCCTGCAAAGGCCGCTCGGCCGGATCAAAACCAAAGGCATTCACACCGCAGCGCTGTAACGCAGCCAATACGCCCGTGCCAGATCGCAGAGAAATCTCACGCTCAGCTGACTCACCGCCCAAGAGCACCGCAACGCGTTTAAAGACAGGCTTTGCATGATCCCTGTGGTTCATCTGGCCCCCTGGGCTCTGAGTGTGGCCGCGACTGCGCCGATGGAGCCCGCACCCATACACAGCACAACATCGCCGTCTCGCGCATGCTCGCGGATGTGGTCCGGCATCTCTTGAATCGATTCCACATAAATCGGCTCGACGCGGCCAGCGACCCGGATCGCCCGCGCAAGGGCCTTACCGTCCGCCGCAGCAATCGCTGGCTCGCCCGCTGCATAAACCGGGGCCAGCAAGAGCTGATCCGCCTCGCCCAACACACGCACAAAATCCTCAAACAAATCACGGGTGCGGCTGTATCGGTGCGGCTGAAACGCCAGCAAAATACGCCGGCCCGGATAGGCGCCACGGGCAGCGGCAAGCGTTGCTGCAAGCTCAGCAGGATGATGTCCGTAGTCATCAATCAATGCGAAGCGGCCACCGCCAGCGGCTGGCAGCGATGCATCCACCTGAAAACGTCTGCCCACGCCACGAAAATCTCTGAGTGCAGCAACGATGGCCGTATCTTCAAGGCCGAGTTCAGTCGCAACCGCAATGGCCGCCAGCGCATTTTGTACGTTATGCCGACCAGGAAGATTTAAGGTGATCGGGCGGGCGGGCTCTGCCTCACGATGGACCACAAACCGCATGGCCGGCCCCTCGGCCTGAACCTCCGTCGCGCGCACCTGCGCATCCTCAGCGAGGCCATAGGTCACAACTGTCTTAGAAATCATCGGGATGATATCCCGCACAAACGGGTCATCGACACAGACCACCGCTGTGCCATAAAACGGCAGGCGCTGCGTAAATGCGATGAAGGCCTGCTTTAATTTGGCAATGTCATGGTCATAAGTCTCCATGTGGTCTTCATCAATATTGGTGATGACCGCAATCATGGGCAGAAGATTTAAAAAAGAACCGTCCGACTCATCGGCCTCCGCAACAATGTAATCACCGAGTCCAAGCCGCGCGTTCGCGCCTGCACTGTTTAAGCGTCCGCCAATGACGAAGGTTGGATCAAGCCCTGCCTGTGCCAATACGCTGGCGACAAGGCTCGTGGTGGTGGTCTTACCGTGAGTGCCGGCAATAGCAATGCCCTGCTTTAACCGCATGAGCTCGCCGAGCATCAAGGCGCGTGGCACAACGGGAATGCGGCGCAGTCGCGCGGCGCGGACCTCCGGATTCTCTGGCCGGACCGCGCTTGAAATCACCACGGCATTGGCCTGGCCGAGGTGCTCGGCGGCATGATCATAAAAAATGGTGGCCCCGAGGCTGCTGAGCCGCTCCGTTGCGGCATTTCGGGCAACATCGGATCCCTGTACTCGATAGCCCAGCGTGAGCAGCACTTCTGCAATGCCGGACATGCCCGAGCCACCAATTCCAACGAAATGAATCGTCTCAATCTTGTGTCTCATCGGCTGGGCTCCGTGAGTGACGGTGGCGCAACGGATGCCACAATCTGCACGGCCTGATGGGCAGCGTCTTTCAGACTCAGTGACCGGGCCCGCACCGCGCATGCAAGCAGCGTCTCCCGAGTGCAGGCCGCAAGCCAAGACACCATCTCAGCAGATGCCAGCTGGTCCTGGGCCATCATCCATGCAGCCTGCTGCTCCACGAGCGCGCGGGCGTTGGCCGACTGGTGATCATCGATGGCGTGGGGTAGGGGCACAAACATGGCAGCAACACCTGCAGCCGCGACCTCCGTCACCGTCGATGCACCTGCGCGGCAAATCACCAGATCTGACTCGCCGTAGGCCGCCTGCATATCTTCAATAAATGCGCTGCACTGGGCCGTCACGCCCAGCCTGCGATACTCGGCCATCACCAGCTCGCGATCGGCCGGCCCGGTCTGGTGACGAATCAAGAGTGGCTGGCCGGCAGCGATCACCTGCGCAAAATAGGCTGGCAGCTGGCGATTCAAGACCGATGCGCCGAGACTGCCACCGATCACCAAGAGCTTGAGCGGGCCATGGCGTTCTCGATAACGCGCTTCAGGGTCAGCGAGCTGGTGAATCTCTTCGCGCACGGGATTGCCCACCAGAAGGGCGCGGGCCGGTGCATAACGAGTACCTGGAAAGCTCACCATAACGCGAGAGGCGAGACGGGCAAGCCACCGATTGGCCGTGCCCATGACCGCGTTTTGCTCGTGCACGCAAAGCGGAATGCGCCGCATCGAGGCCACCATGCCGATCGGAAACGTCACATAGCCGCCGAAGGCGACAACCACCTCGGGCCGCACCCGAGAAAAAATTGCAAAGGCATCTCGGGCCGCACGAAAAAGCCGCAGCGGCAGGCTCAGCCAGGCCATGGCCCCCCTGCCACGCAGTCCGCCAAATCTCAGAATGTGCAAGCCAATGCCCGCTGCGGGAATAATACGGGCCTCAAGCCCACGGTCGGAACCGACCCACTCGGCATGCCAGCCCCGCTGCATCATGAGTTGCGCAACAGCGAGCGCAGGAAAGATGTGGCCTCCCGTGCCACCGGCAGCAATAAGGACCCGCCGATCCGTCACGACTTCATCCCCCTCACATGCTGCCGATTCTCCGCATCGATGCGCAGCAGCGTGCCCATCGCAATACAGACGGCAAGCATGGAGCTTCCACCATGACTGATAAACGGCAGCGTCAGGCCTTTAGTGGGCAGTAATCCGGTATTCACACCCACGTGAATCAGAGTCTGAAGGCCTAGCCATACACCAATGCCTTGGGCCACAAGACCAGCAAAAAGCCGCTCCTGTGACATCGCGATGCGGCCGATTTCAATGGCCCGCCGGACAATAAACGCGAACGCCAGGATGACCAGCGTGACGCCAACAAATCCGATCTCCTCACCCATCATCGCAAAGATGAAGTCGGTGTGCGGCAGCGGAAGATGGCCCATTTTTGCAATGCCTGTGCCAAGGCCTGAACCAAAGAATCCGCCGCGGCCAAAAGCAATCAGAGCGCCGCAGAGCTGAAAGCCGGTGCTCTGGACCTGATCAGGATCGCAAGGGGAGAGATAAGAGATCAGCCGCATCAAACGCCAGGGCGTGAGCCAGACCATCACCGCAAAGACCGCGCCCAACGCCAGCAACAGAGGCACAAAAATTCTCAGGCTCATGCCGCCAAGAAATAGGATTGCTGCGGTAATCAGCGTGATCACCATGGTCGATCCCAAATCGGGCTGATACAGCAGAAGCAGCATGACCAACGACATTAAAAAGCCAATCGGCAGCAGGCCCCGCACGAAAGTATGCATACGATCCTGTCGACGTACGACATACGCTGCCGCAAATAAGAGCGAGAAAAATTTCATCAGCTCTGCGGGCTGAAGGGTAAAAAGCCCCAAGGGAATTGCCCGGACAGCGCCATCTTTAAGAATCGCCGGACCCAATACAATCTTCATCGCCGCCACCACGAGCAGCAATGCAATTCCAAGAAAAAATAGAGGTGTTGATAGGCTCTGAAGCATGGCACTCGGTATACGTGTCATGATCAAAAGTGCTGCCATCCCAATTAACAAATGAATGGGATGGCCCCGCATGCCCCGCCAAAACACAGACTCTGCGTTGTTGCTGGGCAGCGGCAGGTTGGCCGAATACACCATGACCAGCCCGACCAGCAGCAGACCCACAAAAACGGATACCAGGATCCGATCCGCGCCGAGCCAAGAAAGAGGGGAGGGCGACTGCTGGATCAGCATGAGACTCCCTGCGCGGCAGCCATGTCCTGGACCGCCTCACAAAAATAATTTGCCCGCTCAACGTAGTTGGCATACATGTCAAAGCTGGCGCAGGCGGGCGACAGCAATACAGCGGCATGCCCAAGCCCGAGTTGTTGGGCCAGGGCCACGGCCTGTTGCACCGCCTGGCCCATATCCTGAGCAGCAACGGTCGTCAGGCCCGCCTGCTGCGCGATCTGTCCAATCGCAGGACCATCGCGGCCGATAGTGACTACGGCCTTTGTTGAGCCGCGCATTGCGGCAAGCAGCGGCGAAAAATCCTGGCCCTTTCCATCACCGCCAGCAATCAGAATCACCGGTAGTGTCAATCCATGTAATGCAGCAGCAGTTGCGCCAACATTGGTCCCTTTACTGTCATCGATAAATTCAATGCCCTGCAGATGCGCAATCCACTGCATGCGATGGGCACCACCACGAAACTCTCGCAGACCATGCAGCAGCGGGGCCAAAGCGGGGGTGACCGCGCGGCAAAGCGCCAGGGCAGCCAAGGCGTTCATGGCATTGTGTCGGCCGCGCACACGCAAGGCATCGGCAGGCATCAGACGATGCAGCCGCGCCTCGTCATGGGCATCGGCCATCGTCATCCAAGAGATGCCCTCTTCCTGCAGACCAAAATCACCCGAACGATTGGGCGGCTCGGTGCCGAACGTGCAGATATGGCGGTGCGGCGCCATCAGTTCCATGACTCGCGCATCTTGTCGGTAACCGATACAAAGCACATCGGACTGCGCCGGCGCAATTCCAATGCCATAGATCCTTCCCTTAGCAGAAACGTAATCATCGAAATCCCGATGCCAATCCAGATGGTCTTCAGAAATATTCAGACAGACTGCCGCTGTCGGATGAAAATGCTGGGCATAAGCGAGCTGAAAACTGGATAGCTCCAACACCCAGACCTCGGGGAATCGGCTCTCATCCTCGCGGGCCATCACGGCATCCAGCAGTGATGGGCTGATGTTGCCGGCCTCTTGCGCATCGAGACCGGCACGCCGAAGTAACGCGGCGGCCATCTGCGTCGTCGTGGTCTTTCCGTTGGTTCCCGTAATGGCCAAAATTTTGGGCAGCTCCAGTGGCAATGCAAGATCGGGGGTTGCATCCCGCTGGCTGCTGGCATGGGCTGCGTGATGAATGGCCCACTCAAATAAATCGAGCTCACCCACCACCCTGACATCGCGTTCTTTTGCTGCGGATAACACAGCATGGACGGGGCTTGCATGCTCCGGATAGGGTGATAGGCCCGGACTCGGGATCAACAGGTCGATCTCGTTGCACCAGCTTGAATCAAATGGTGAGGCCAGCCCGAGATGCAGCGACAGTCGATGCTGGCCGTCCAGCGCACGCAGCCGCTCCAGGCCGGGGGGTGACTCCCGAGTATCCAACACAGAAATCTGTGCGTTTTGACGCAGCAGCCATCGAATACACGCCAGACCCGACTCGCCAAGCCCTAAGACCATGACATGGCACGATGACCAATCCAATCCCATGGGAATAGCCGGAACACGTTCAGCGGGAGTTATTGGACTGACTGTTTTTGAAATTCTCATAAATCCTTTACATCAATTGAGTTAACGCAGCTTGAGCGTTGATAGCCCAGCCAGCACAAGAATCATGGTGATGATCCAAAAGCGGACTACGACCTGAGTCTCTTTCCAACCACCGACCTCAAAGTGATGATGCAAAGGCGCCATTCGAAGAATGCGTCGACCTTCACCAAAACGCCGCTTTGTATATTTGAAATAACCCACTTGGAGCATGACCGAGAGGGTGTTGATCACGAACACCCCGCCCATAATGAACAGCACAATCTCCTGCCGGACGACAACCGCCACGGTGCCAAGGGCGCCCCCAAGCGCAAGCGCACCCACATCTCCCATGAACACCTGGGCTGGATATGCGTTAAACCAAAGAAAGGCCAGACCGGCGCCGACCAGAGCAGCACAAAATACGGTGAGCTCTCCTGCGCCTGAGATATGGGGAATCAGCAGATACTTGGCGAACACTGCATGGCCAGAGGTGTAGGCGAAAACACCAAGCGCACCCGCCACCAGCACCGTCGGCATGATGGCCAGCCCATCCAGGCCATCTGTCAGATTGACTGCATTGCTTGAGCCGACGATGACAAAGTAGCTCAGCACCATAAAGCCAAAGACGCCCAGCGGATAAGCAACCTCTTTAAAAAAGGGAACAATCAAGTCAGCACGCTGTGGCAAGTCAATTGAAAATCCATTGCTGATCCACTGCATGAATAACTCCCAGGCCTGAGCGTTGCTCTGGGCGGGGACGGAAAACGCCAAGTACACCGCAGCGATAATCCCGATCACGGACTGCCACCAATACTTCCACCGTGCCGGCAACCCTATCGGGTCTTGACGAACGACCTTACGATAGTCGTCAACCCATCCAATCGCGCCAAAACCGAGCGTCACGATCAGTACAGCCCAAACAAAACGATTACTGAGATCCGCCCATAGCAGCGTGGTCACGCCAATGGCCAGCAGAATCAAAGCGCCGCCCATTGTCGGCGTGCCGCTTTTCGAGAGATGGGTCTGAGGCCCATCGTCACGTACCGCCTGGCCCACCTTCATCTCCGTCAATCGACGAATCACAAAGGGCCCCAGCACCAGGCCAATACCTAGCGCCGTCAGCGCCGCCAGCACAGCCCGCAGCGTGATGTAGTTCAGGACATTGAATGCCCGTATGTACTGTTCAAGCCAATCCGCGAGAATCAGCAGCATGTGGGCTGGCCCTCCTGCTGCGAAGCGATCGCCTGTACTATCCGCTCCATGTGCATAAAGCGTGAGCCCTTTATCCACAACGAAGGCCGGCGCTGCGCCTGCTGCTGTAGGTTGACCCACCGTGATGCGGTCTCAATGAGCGTGGAGATTCGATCAAAAGATTGGCCGATCCCGGTCTGATGGTGGGCTGCTGCCATGGCTTGGCCATGAACCCAGATGGCATCAAGCTGACGCTGGGCTGCATAGTCAAGCACTTCTCGATGAAAGTGCGGCCCCTGATCGCCAACTTCACCCATATCTCCGAGCACGAGAGCCCGGGGGACCCCCATACGGGATAATCCATCAATCGCGGCGCGTACCGAATCAGGATTCGCGTTGTAGGTGTCATCCACTAACGTCCCCCCTCCGGCCAGCGCAATCGCGCGGCCACGGCCTGCCAGAGGCTCAAACGCATTCAATGCCTGCTCGATGGCTTTGAGGTGTAGGCCCGCAGCAAAAGCACAGGCGGCCGCAGCGATCATGTTCAGCGCAAAGTGCAGGCCTAGACCACGGGGCCTCACGATGATCGACTGTCGATCAGGAAATTCAATCTGAAGCAGTGGCGCATCGGAATCCGAGGTAATCCATTGACCCAGAACCTCCCTCTCAGCAGCCTCAGTTGCGGCAGCCGTGTCGCGCAGCCCAAACCGAATCGCTGGGGTTTTGAGATGCTGACTCTGCCGCAGCCAAATGGCCTCATGCAAAGGATCCCGCGGATAAATGGCAATACCCTCTGGCGGCAGAGCCTCAAAGACCGTGCCGTTTTCGATTGCGACCGCCCGCACAGACTTCATAAACTCTTGATGCTCGCGCTGAGCATTGTTCACAAGCGCCACAGAGGGACGAGCGATGCCCGCAAGCGCTGCGATTTCATTGGGATGATTCATGCCCAACTCCAATACCGCCAGCTGATGGGCGGATTGCAGGCCCAATACCGACAAGGGAACCCCGATGTGATTATTCAAATTACCCGGAGTTGCCCAGACGTGCATCGACCCGAGATCCATTTCCGCAATCGACTGAATCATCTGCTTGATGGTGGTCTTTCCATTGCTACCCGTCACCGCAATACAGCGCCCCGGCCATACACTTCGCCAATAGCGGGCCCACTGCTGCAGAGCAATGAGCACATCGGGCACGAGAATCAAAGGTATGCGAATCTCGGCTGGCGTTGTTGCCATCGTCGATAACACGGCAGCGCAGGCCCCACGATCTTGGGCGGACTGAAGAAAAGCGGCGCCCTCAAATCGAGGACCGCTCAGGCCAAAAAATAGGGCCCCTGACTTTAGAGTCCGGCTATCGGTGCTGATTGAATCGAATTCCTTTTGCGCGAAGTCAGTCTGATTGCTCTCTACTTGAGGGGGAGTGACCAGCCGCGCGCCCGCCACCTGAGCAATCAATTCCCTAAGTTGCGGCATGCATTTCTCCTGCACGCTGTGCGGCTGCCGATCCTATCCAGGCCTCTAAGGCCGCCTGGGCGTGGGCTTCATCACGAAAAGGAACAGCGGTATCACCAATGATCTGATGGCGCTCATGGCCTTTTCCAGCGATCAGCACGACATCATGAGCCGAAGCAGCTGCAATGGCCGACGCGATAGCGGCTCCACGATCAGGTTGGACTTGGATTTTGTGCGACAGCGCATTGGGGACTCCCGAGCGAATCGCTGCAATGATGTTCTGCGCCGGCTCATTGCGTGGATTATCGGAAGTCAAGATCACTCGATCCGCAAGCTGGGCTGCAATCGCACCCATCGCAGGCCGCTTCTCTGCATCACGATCGCCGCCGCAGCCGAAAATGCAAATCAGCTGGCCTGATCGCGTCCTGACAACAGGCCGCAAGGCTTCCAGCACACGAGACAACGCATCTGGCGAGTGGGCGTAATCAATGCAGACCCAGGGCCGATCGATCCGCCTCATCATCTGAAGACGGCCGGATGGAAGATGAAAGCGGCTCAGGCATGAGCGAATGCGCTCCGCATCAACGCCCATTGCCACCATGCAGCCGGCCACCATCAGTGCGTTATCGACATTGTGTCGACCAAAGACGGGCAGCGTCACTGGCCCCGAAAGATCAGCGGCCTCGCCCATTGCCTTCACGGTGAATTGCCATCCTGCATCGTCCAGCTGGAGGTCAGAGCTGGAAAGTGCGCCTTGGGCGTTCTCCGGCCAATGCTGTCCAATCGCGATGCGGTCAATGTGGTGCTCGGTAGCACCCCACATCAGATGCCCATAGGCGTCATCCGTGTTCACAATCATGGTGCCCAACGAGGGTGATGCAAACAGCAAGGCCTTGGCCTGCGCATAACGTTCCATCGTGCCATGCACATCAAGATGGTCGTGACTCAGATTGGTAAATGCGGCCGCTTTAATGGCACAGCCTTGAAGCCTCCCCTGCTGCAGACCAAAAGAGGACGCCTCGAGTGCGACCACCATGATTTGTCGCGAACGAAGATCCGCCAAAAGCCGCTGCAAGTCGACCGCATCCGGCGTGGTCAATCCAGCAGTCAGCTGTGGTTCCCAGTTCGGCTCAAATGACGGACCACAGTCTGCGGGAAACACACCAACACCCAGCGTGCCGATGACGGCACAGGCAATGCCGCACTCCGCGAGGGCATGGCCAAGCGCTGCCGTCACGGTTGACTTTCCGTTGGTTCCTGTTACCGCAATGACCTGCATCGTCATGCTCGGCCGGCCGTAAAACGCAGATGCCACCATGCCCATCCGATGGGAAAGCTGCGGCACACCGAGAATGGGAACCTGTCCCGGCCGATCCTGACCATCCGCTGCATCCCCCGCGTCAATCAGTACCGCTGCCGCTCCAGCTGCGATTGCGGCTGCAAGGTGCTCGTCTGCCGAAAATCGCTGGCCGCCTCTGGCCAAAAATCCATCACCGGGCTGAAGCCTTCGGCTATCTGAGCAGAGATTGGCCTGCCGCCCGAGCCGCTGCCGAAGCCACTCGGCAGCGTGATCTGATGGCGCATCACGCAGGGCCATGGGATGGGGCGGAGATACCGCTGGCATCATTCCGTTCCCTCCCCGATGAGGGCAACTGCAGGAAGAATTCGCAACGCCGGATTGGGCGACATCTGCATCCGACGCAAAGCATCGTTGGCAATTTGAGCGAAAATCGGAGCGGCGACCTCGCCACCATAGTGCTTGCCTGCGCTGGGCTCATCGACCATCACCGCAATTACAAATCGGGGCTGGTCGGCAGGCGCGAATCCAACAAATGAGGCGACGTATTTATTTTTCGCATAACCGCCGCGCTCGGGCTTGTGCGCGGTACCGGTTTTTCCTGCCACGCGAAAACCGGCAATCTGGGCCTTGGGCGCGGTGCCCTGGGTGGTCGCCATCTCAAGCATCTTGCGAACAGAGCGGGCTGTCTCTGGCGATATCACTGGCACGCCCGACACAGGCCCAGGCTGCGGAACAAAGGAGATCGGTACCAGATCTCCGTCGCGGGCAAATACAGTGTATGCCCGCGCGAGTTGCAACAACGATACCGATACGCCATGGCCGTAAGAGATGGTGGCCTGATCAATCGGAACCCATTTTTCAGGCTGCCGCAGGCGGCCTGCGGTAGCGCCGTTTAAGCCAACATCCGGCACACGACCGAAACCTGCAGCTACATAAAAATCGTAAAGCTCTTTTGCCTGCAGCCGCTGTGTAATTCGAACGGTACCGACGTTACTGGATTTTGCCAGCACCTCCTCGACGGTAAGGGTTCCATGAGGATGCGAGTCACCAATCGTGCGGTTGCCAATCGTAATTTTGCCCGGGGCCGTCTGGACCTCAGTTTTCGGACTGACACGGCCAAGCTCTAAAGCTGCGGCAATCGAAAATGACTTCATCGTTGAGCCTGGCTCGAATGTATCGGTAACTGCCCGATTTCGAACACGATCTGGATTCAGTTTTATCCGATTGTTTGGATCAAATGAGGGCTCATTCACAAGAGCCAAGACCTCACCCGTCTGTGCATCAATCACCACTGCTGCTGCTGCTTTCGCACGATGCTCCGCAACGGCCGACTTCAGAGTCGAGTACACCATGCTTTGAATGCTGGCATCTAAAGAAAGCTGCAAGTCTTTTCCGTGAAGCGCATCTGCAATCGTTCTGCCCTCTACTGCCGATCCGCGTCGATCAATGACAACGCGCAGCTGGCCTGATGTGCCGCGCAGCGCCTGATCATGAGTGGCCTCCAGGCCCTCAGCGCCCTGCTCATGCGCATTGGTAAAACCCACAACGTGCGCGAAAGCTTCCCCATATGGATAGTAGCGACGAAAATCATTTTCAAGCTCAATACCTTCCAGACGAAGTGCACGGATCCGATCCGCCTGCTCAAGATTCAGTCCGCGCGCAAGCCAGAAGAATTTTTTGGCGCTATAAATCTTTGCGCGTACCTCAGAAGGTTTCATCTCTAAAATGACAGCCAATTCATCGAGCTTCTGATCCTCGATTTTCTTTTTGGCAGCCCGCTGTGCATCGACTTTTTTATCGCCCGCTGGCGCAAGATTGCCGACAAAACGTGTCGGCACAATACCCAGCTGCTCCTCTTGAACGCTCGAGGCAATGACTTCGCCATGACGGTCCAGGACGCGGCCACGGTTGGCAGGAATTTCCCTCGGCCGCTCGAAACGCTTTTCCGCTCGGCTTTGCCACTGGTCGGCATGCACCAGCTGCAACGTGAAGGCTCGAATGATCACGATGCAAAACCCGGCCATCAGCAAAAACAGCACGAAACGCGATCGGCCTTGGGTCGCCCGCCACGTCAGTACCGGCACCGCCGAGCGGCCTGCTGCCCGAGACTGGACGCGGCCAGGCAGGGCGCTGCTCTGACTACTCAACGGGCTACTCCTGGGCTGCCGGCCGGCCGGTAATACATCGGCTCCGTCGGACGCAGCGGGATCATTTTCAAGTCACGCCGAGCGGCGGCATCAATGCGGCCCGGGTTGCGCAAGGCGGTGAGCTCTACCTGAAGCACCTCAATATCGGAGTCCAGTTTTAGGCCGGCACGCTCTGTCCGATCCATCTGTGTAAAGAGTCGGCGCTCGTGATATCGAGCGTTGACCAGAGAAAGCGACGATGCCGTAATCAGTCCGACCAAAAGCCACTGATGTCGCGTCATCGGGGAGGCTCCAACGTTGCGCCACAGCGCTCGGCTACCCGCAGCATCGCCGAACGTGCCCGAGGATTTCCGATGATTTCCTCTTCGCGCGGACGAATCCGTGCAATGACCCTAAGCCGGGAATTGGGCGCAGGCCGGCCAATCCGATCCTGCAGTCCGCAGAGCAATGCCCGCTGGCTACGACTTATGCCACGGCCGGGAACAGGCGGCGCCTCCCGCGCGGCATCGCGAAAGAATTGTTTAACAATCCGATCTTCCAGCGAGTGAAAGCTGATAATCGCAAGGCGCCCAGACTCGCGCAGCAGGCGGACGGCGGCTTCAAGTAAGGCCGTGAGCTCCTCCAGCTCGCGATTGATGTGAATCCGTAGAGCCTGAAACGTTCTTGTCGCCGGATGCTGGCCCGGCTCACGACGTGCGCGACACCGCCGAAGCGTTTGGACGACGAGCTCAGCCAAGTCCTCGGTGCTCTGCAGGGGCTCTGCCTCTCCCCGGGCTGCGGATGCGCAGCGAGCCGCAATCGCGTTTGCAATCGGAACAGCAAACCGTTCTTCGCCATAGTCTTGAATCACTTTCTGAAGTTCATCGGGAGATGCCTTGGCCATCCAGGCCGATACGGGCTCGCCTCGGGTTGGATCCATTCGCATATCGAGTGGGCCACGCGATCGAAAGCTAAAACCGCGCTGGGGATCGTCAAGTTGCGGAGACGAGACGCCGAGATCGGCGAGCACACCATCGACCTGATCAATCCCGCGCTCAGCAAGCCGCTCGGTCAGCTCGCTGAACGGTGCGTGAATCATTTGAAAACGCTGATCGTGAATCTTTTGGCCGACCGCTACTGCGGCAGGATCACGATCGAATGCAATGAGTCGGCCCGATGGACCGAGCTGCTGAAGAATCAACGCACTGTGGCCACCCCGGCCGAAAGTTGCGTCGATATAACTCCCCTCTGGAATCACGCGTAGACAGCGTACCGCCTCTTGCAGCAAGACGGGGCGATGATCAAAGGCCTGCACATCAGGGAACGATTGTTGAAGATCGCCGCGTCGTCCAGCTGCGGTCACATCGCACTCCCGCCGCGCTTGCGCTGGCGGACAGACTGCTTGTGCAGCTCCAATGCAGATGCATCCCAGATTTCGAAGAGGTCTCCGACCCCGAGCAAAATCACATCGCGTTGAATATGTGCACCCTCACGCAGCACGGGATTGATGAGCACCCGTCCCTGAGCATCCATCTCCGGGGTGTCGCTTAAGCCCATCCAGAACCGCCGTCGCTCCGCATCCCGCTCATCGGAGGAGAACAGCGCCACCTTCTCCGACCAAAGCGACTGGGCCATGAGCAGCAGGCAGCCGTCGTCGCTCTCCACCAAAGCAAGCGCACCCCGCGAGCGCGCCAACAGTTCATTCCGATAGCGCGTCGGAATAGTCATCCTGCCCTTGACGTCTAGGCTGAGGGCCGAGACCCCGGAAAAGGCGAGCGATAGCGCCAAAAGAAAACCCCCACAAAAAACCACTTTTTTGCACGATTTCCCACTTTATGGAAATCAGTGTTACCGGTCAAGTCAAATGGGGATTTTTTCTTTCTAAAACAACGACTTAGGCCTTATTTCAAGAATGATTTTCAAATAAAAATTCATATAAATCAATAGGATAAAAATCACTTATGAAGTGATTTATCAGGACAACTGGGGAATTCGCTTGGCCCAAGCTTTGGCGACCGACGCCAAAAGCGGGGGCGGGGTCAGTGCAGAGAATTTTTAAGAAGGCCGGCAAAGGGGATCGGGACGATCGGCAGGCCCTCATCCGCCAACTCCCGAGCGGTCTCCAGACTGGTGCTGCCGTGAATCGGCCGCAGGGGTGCCTCCTGGCGATGCATGGACCGGGCCTCCTGGGCAAAACGCTCGCCCACATCCTCACTGTGCTCTAGCAACTGACGCACTACTTTCAAAGCCTGCGCGAGCGTCGGGGAGGACTTCGGATCGATCGCAGCCGATACCGATGTCTGCGTATCGGCCGTCAATTCTGGCTTTTCAGGCGCAGTGACGGCAGCCTCTGGATCGGCCTGAGCCCCCGAGAGATTCAATCTCGGTGCCGAGAGAGTTTTCTCCACGCAGCGGCTATCGCAAAACGGGCAAGTCAACAGGCCACGGGAACGCTGATCCTCAAACGCCACATGGCTTTTGAACCATCCTTCAAACGGATGGCCATGCTCGCACTTCAGATTAAATACCTTCATGCGTGGATTGTAACGGCATCAGGCCGAAGGCACTGCCCGCTCAATCAACTCAATTTTATAGCCATCGGGATCCTGCACGAAGGCAATCACGGTGGATCCGCCCTTCACAGGTCCGGCGGGCCGAGTGACCCGGCCGCCAGCCGCCTGTATCCGCGCGCACGCCGCTGCCGCATCCGGAACAGCAATCGCAATATGGCCGTAGGCACTGCCCATCTCATAGTTGGCCACACCGTAGTTATAAGTCAATTCAATCTCTGCATGGCCGTCTTCATTGCCGCGGCCAAAGCCGACAAACGCGAGCGAATACTGCTGATCTTGTCGATCCGTCGTACGCAGAAGATTCATTCCCAAGATCTCGGTGTAAAAATGAATCGATCGCTGAAGTTCACCAACACGCAACATCGTATGCAAAATCCGCATGAGCACCCCTGTGAAAAAAATGAAGTAAGTCTATAGGCCGGATTCTGTTACGAGGCACTGCAATGCAGGGCCTTATAGCGACCATCCCTCTAGGCCTGCCGTTACCAGCAGGCTCAAGCCACCTACCCGCGCACATCGGACGGGACATCCTCTCCGGCTCAGCCGGGCGTGCGCCTATTTGGTGTTGCTCCGGGTGGAGGTTACCGCGTTTCACATCCGCACAGTTTCCCGCGCTTGCTCGTCTCTGTGGCCCTATTCCTCGCCTTGGGCGATCTCGCGATCGCTTGCTGCGTACGGCTGTTAGCCGTCACCCTTCCCTACGGAGTCCGGACCTTCCTCTCCCGTGCTGTGCACGGCAGCGGCCGCCCGACTTACTTCTTATTTCAATCATAGCCAATTGCCCGGAATTCGGTCGAGTGTTATTTTTACTATAAAACATAGAAATAAATAACATGAACATTAAAGGGTCCCGCGTTGCGCGTTGGATCTGGGGCACGCAAGGCCCAGGCCGGCCGCTGCGGTCCACGCTATTGCTGCTGGCGCTGCTGCCATTGATCGGGGCGCTGATTGCGCTGGGCTGGGCCATGATGCATTCAGCACGCAGCACGATTTCTGCCAACGAGGGGCAGAAGCTTTCAGCACAAGCGCAGGCAATCGCTGAAATCATTGATACCACCATCGGCCAGCGGCTTGATGACCTGCGATCACGGGCCGCCTTGCTACAGGCCCTTCGCCTGCACGAGCGGCCCGATCTGCTCTCGCTTTGGATTGATACGGTTCAGCAGCATGTTCCTGAATACACCTGGATTGGATTTGCAGATCGCACGGGAATGATCCGGGCTGCAAACCAGGGCATGCTGGTCGGAAAAAACGTGCTTGAGCGAAACTGGTTTCAACAAGGGCTGAAACGCTCAACAACCATTGATCTTCACGAGGCCGTGCTGCTTGCGGACCTCCTCGGCCAACATCCTTCTGGAGGTCCTTGGCGATTCATTGATCTCGCGACACCCGTGCAAGATGCATCGGGCAGAACCCTGGGTGTCTTGGGCGCCCACCTGAGCTGGGACTGGCTGCTGGCCCAGCACAAGCGCTTTCTGACATCGATTCCAAAACATTTGCACGCCGAAATTATCGTCCTTGGAGAAGACGGAAAGACCAGACTCATGGCGCCTGTTGCTCATGCTGGAGAATACGCTGAGCTTGAAAGCGTGCGGCAGGCCCGCGCCGGCAAACAAGGATGGCTTCGAGAGCAATGGCCCGATGGCCGTCATTACCTGGTCGGCTACGTTCGCAACCCTGGCTATGGCAGCCGCCATCAACTGGGATGGATCACACTGATTAGCCTGCCTGATGAGGAAGTCAATGCGGAAATCGCGCCGGTCGTAACAGGCATTTGGACCGCCCTCACGATCACTGGCCTAATGTTTCTGGCTGCGCTGGCTCTGCTGTTGAATAGAACGCTCGGGCCAATGGAAAGATTGACTCGAGAAGTCGAAAAAATCTCTCGCGAGGGAGGTAGCCTGGCCATGAGCCACAATCCTCCGCGCGAATTTCAAGTGCTGACCCAGATGACCAACCAGATGATTCGCTCTCTCAAAGCACAACAGGCGGCGGATCAAAATAAATCCCGATTTATCGCTGATATGAGCCATGAAATTCGCACGCCTTTAAATGGTATGGTGGGCCTAGCAGAACTGATGAAGCAGCGGGCCACAACACCACAAGACCAGGCCGACCTAGAATCATTGACTCGATGCGGCAAGGAACTCAATACCTTGCTATCCGATCTCATTGATTTTTCAGCAATTGAGGAAGGCCGGCTTCGTTTTGATCCACAGCCCACACGGCCAAAGTTTTTGATCGAACAGAGCATTGCGCTTTTCCGAGCGACCGCCGAACAAAAAGGATTATCGTTGTGTCTGAGACAGGACATTCCGGAGCATCTCGCCATCCGAATTGATGCTTCTCGTTTAAGCCAAATCCTCAACAATTTGGTCTCCAACGCCATCAAATTCACAGCACAGGGGAGTGTGGAGCTGCGTAGCCGTCTTCGCACACCACTGGATTCAATCGATCCCCAGTCGGTTGAGCTCATGATCGAGGTGGAAGACACTGGCATTGGCCTTACACAGGATCAACAAGAAATTGTTTTTGGCCGCTTCCAGCAGGCCGGCACCTCGATTGCGCAGCGCTATGGCGGCAGCGGCCTAGGCCTGACCCTTGCCCGCAGTCTTCTCGAGGCGATGGGCGGACGGTTAGCGCTACGCTCGGCATCTGGCCAAGGCAGCTGCTTCATCATCCATCTCTCAGCCATGACGGCGGCTGTGCCGGAGATGGAGACAGCGCACCCACCCAACGAATCTGCTGCCGCAGTGGCTAGCCAACAAAAAATCCTCGTGGTCGATGATGTTGCAACGAATCGGGAAATTCTTATCCGCTGGCTGTCGCATCATGGTGCGCGGGCCGACCCGGCCGCCTGCGGAGAAGAGGCAGTGGCCAAAAGCATGGCCACCGCATATGACTGCATCCTGATCGATATTGATCTTCCCGACATCTCT
>Ga0255204_1000096_pt1 | contig 27949 bp, 20 predicted proteins | sample Miss_Colum_RepC__2_FD_188418 | JGI IMG/M metagenome (GOLD analysis project Ga0255204, IMG submission 188418) | Freshwater microbial communities from Mississippi River, Louisiana, United States - Miss_Colum_RepC_8h | ecosystem: Environmental > Aquatic > Freshwater > River | place: USA: Louisiana... | reverse complement strand
CGACTCGTCCCCGCTCCCATCCGTGTTCATCGGGGTCCATCCGTGGTTACTCAATTCCTGCCTCGGAATTCGGGCTGAAGTCCAGCGGAACAAGGAGACCGAGCAGCACGAGCGCGAGAAGCTGGTGCTCCGGCTGGAAAATGCGCTGCTGCGCTTCGAGCGTCTGCTGCCGCCAGCGAAGGCCCAGAAGCGGCGGAAGTGACTTTGCTTGAAGCCTTCCAAACGACCCCGCGTCAGGTTTTCAGCCCTATGCTGAAAATCTTTGGCTCCTCCTCCGGCAAACTGTGTGACGGCGTTTCGCGCCGGGACTTCCTCCGCGTCGGGGCGCTGGGCATGGGTGGGCTGGCGTTGCCGCAATTGCTGGAAGCCGAGGCGCTCGCCGGCATTGGCAAGTCGCACAAGGCGGTCATCATGATTTACTTGGTCGGCGCGCCGCCGCATCAGGACATGTTCGACCTCAAGATGGACGCGCCGCGTGAAGTCCGTGGGCCTTTCCGCCCCATCAAGACCAACGTCCCGGGCATTGAGATTTGCGAGCATCTGCCCCGTCTGGCGCGCATCATGGACAAGCTGGTGCCCATCCGCTCGGTCTATGGCTCGCCGGACGGAGATCACGATTCCTTCATCTGCTACACGGGGCGGCACAAGCGCATCCAGCCACCCGGTGGCTGGCCGGCCATCGGCTCGGTGGTGTCGAAGTTGCAGGGCCCGGTGGACAAGTCGGTGCCGCCGTTCGTCGGCCTCGCCCCCAAGGCGGGCCATCCACCCTACGGCTCGCCTGGGCTGCCGGGCTGCCTCGGTGCGCCGCAGGCAGCCTTCCGCCCGGCTGGCGAGGGCATGAGCGACCTCACGCTTAACACGATTTCCCCGGACCGTTTCAACGATCGCAAGTCGCTCCTGAGCGCCTTCGACCACTTCCGCCGGGACACGGACAACAGCGGCGTGGTGGAGGGCCTCGACGCCTTTCATCAACGGGCGCTGGGCATGCTCACTTCCAGCAAGCTGGCCGAGGCGCTGGACTTGTCGCAGGAGGATGTGCGGACGCGCGAGCTTTACGGCAAAGGCTTCACCGCGAACTACGGCGACGGCGCGCCGCGCAACCTGGAGCACTTCCTCATGGCCCGCCGACTCGTCGAAGCCGGTGCGCGCGTGGTGACGCTGAACTTCGGCCGCTGGGATTTTCACTCGGACAATTTCAACGAGGCCAAGAACACGCACCTGCCCTACTTCGATCAGGGCATGGCCGCGCTGGTGCAGGACTTGCACAACCGGGGCATGGACAAGGACGTGGCGGTGGTGGCGTGGGGCGAGTTCGGCCGCACGCCCATCATCAACAAGGACGCCGGCCGCGACCACTGGCCCCAAGTGGGCTGCGGGTTGCTGGCGGGCGGCGGTTTCCGCACGGGCCAGATTATCGGGGCCACCGACCGACTCGGCGGCGAGATCGCCGAGCGCGGCGTCCACTTCGGCGAGGTGTTTGCCTCGCTCTACCACCATCTCGGCCTCGACCCACATCAAACCACCTTCACCGATCTGTCCGGCCGCCCGCATCCGCTGGTGGATTACAAGCACGAGGTGATGAAAGAGTTGGTCTGAGATGCATTCTGAGGGCTGACGCCAAAACGCAACTTGACCCCTCCCCTCGGTTCGTTAGCTTCGCCGAGTCAACCCGACGAATTTATGAGCACTGAAAACAACTCCATTGGCTCCGGCGCATCGCGTCGCGAGTTCCTCAAGTCCGCCACTGCTGCCACGGCCGCAGTCGCCGCCACCGGCATCATCAAGACGCCGGTCTATGGCCAGAACCAAGCCCCCTCCGCCAACGTCGCGGGCGCGAACAGCCGCATCTCCATCGGCCACATCGGCGTCGGCGGCCAGGGCATGGCGCACGTCAGCCAGATGAAGCCCAAGCACGGCGACAACAACACCCAGTCCATCGCCGTCTGCGACGTTTCGAAATACCGCCAGGACTTCGCCAAGAGCAAGATTCTCGACGGCAACGCCGGCGGCAAGGTGGACACCTACGGTGACTACCGGAAGCTCCTTGAGCGGAAGGACATTGACGCCATCGTCTGCGCCACGGTGGACCACTGGCACACCAAGGTTTCTGTGGACGCCCTCAACGCCGGCAAACACGTCTATGTCGAGAAGCCCATGACCCGCTACCTCGGCGAGGCGTTCGAGATTTACGATGCGGTCAAGAAGACCGGCAAAATTCTCCAGGTCGGCTCCCAAGGCTGCTCCGACATGAAGTGGCACGAAGCCGCCCGTCTGATCAAGGCTGGCAAGATCGGCCCCATCGTCATGTCGCAGGGCTCCTACATGCGCAACAGCCCCAAGGGCGAGTGGAACTACACTATCCAGAACTGGTGCACCGATACCGACACCGACTGGAAGATGTGGATGGGCCCGGTGAAGAAGCAGATTCCCTTCAACGCCGACCACTACTTCCGCTGGCGCAAATACTATCCCTACTGCGCGGGCCTCTTGGGCGACCTCTTCCCCCACAAGCTGCATCCCTACATGCTCGCCACGGGCAACCCCGAGTTCCCGGTGCGCGTCGCAGCCCTCGGCAGCAAGAAGTTCAACACCGACAAGAACACGCCCAACACGCCCGAGCGCGACGTGCCGGAAATCGTCCAGCTCATCGCTGAATTCCCGAGCGGCTACGTGATGCACATCACCAGCAGCACGGTGAACGAAGTCGGCACGCAGGAAATGATCCGCGGCCACAAGGCCACGCTCACGATGGCCGGCAACAAAGTCGAACTGACCCCGGGCCGGCCCTTCACCGAGGAAATTGACCCCTACACCAGCCCCGCCTTCCCCGGCGAGAACCTGCCCAACCACCACAAGAACTGGTTCGACAGCATCCGCGCCAACCAGCAGCCCAACGCGGGCGTGGACCTCGCCGTCAAGGTGCAGACCGTCATCTCCCTGGCTGAGATGTCCGACCGCCTCGGCGTCATGTGCAACTTCGACCCGAAGACCCGCAAGGTCACCGACGGCGCCGGCAAGGAAATCAAGGCGCTCACCTACGGCACCCTCCCGCTCTCCTGAGCCGCGACTGATCTCATGAACTTCGAGCCGGGCTTCGTGGCATGCCGCGAAGCCCGGTTTTCTTTTTCATCCGGCCGGAGTGATGGAGCATTCGAGCGCAGCGACGCGGTGGACTCCCCTGCCCCGTCGCTCCCCCGGCCCCTCGCCATGAACCGGGATTTGGGCAGGAAAATTGTGGGCAGGAAAATTGAGACGCGAATCTTCCTGCCCGTGATTTTCCCGCCCTCTGCCTCGGGTTCAGAGGGCCCAGTCGCGGCCGGTGGCGGGCCGTGGAATCTCTCCCCGTCCGGTTTCCTTCCCTCCCCATGACCACCGTCACCCTCGCCCGCCACGCGATGGCCACGCGGTTTGAACTGGTCCTGCATGGCGGTGACGAAGCCGCCCTGCGCGCCGCCGGCGAGGAGGCCTTGGATGAAATCGTCCGAGTCGAGGCGGAACTCAGCTACTTCCGCGCGACCAGCCAGATTTACCGGCTGAACCAGGAGGCCGCGCAACGCCCGGTGCGCGTCACGCCAAGTTTGTTCCGGCTGTTGCGGCAAGCGCGCCAGCTCACCGAAGCCAGCGGCGGCACCTTCGACATCACCGTCGCCCCGCTGATGCGCTGCTGGGGCCTCTACACCCGCGAGGGTCGCGTGCCGGAACCCGGGGAACTCGCCGCGGCCCGAGCCAAAACCGGGATGCACCTCGTGGCACTGGAGGAAGCCAGCTCCACCGTGCGCTTCATGCGCGAGGGCGTGCAACTCGACCTCGGCTCCCTCGGCAAGGGCCACGCCGTCGAGCGCGCCGGCGAACTGTTGCGCGAAGCCGGTGTGACCAGCGCCCTCCTGCACGGCGGCACCAGCACCGTGCTGGCCATCGGCACTCCGCCGGACCGGGACGCATGGACGATTGCCCTCGAACATCCGGCCAACATCAAAGGCTCACAGGAACACACCGGCGTGCTGGTGTTGCCGCTGGCAAAAGTGAAACTGCGCGATGAGTCGCTCTCCGTCTCCGCCGTCTGGGGCAAATCCTTCACCGCCGCCGACCGCAGCTACGGACACGTCATTGACCCACGCACTGGCCAGCCCACGCAAGGTGCCCTGCTCGCCGCCATCGTGCTGCCCTCCGCCACGGAGAGCGACGCGCTCTCCACCATGCTGCTCACGCTTGGGCCGCCGGGCTTTGAACAGGTGCTGCGGATGCGCGCCGGGATGCGCGCGTTGGTGGTCGCCAACACGTCCAGCGGGGAACGCTTGCGGGTGGAAGCCGCCGGCTTCGAGACGGGGCCAGGCTGACCACCGACACCGGCAAACGCGGGGCAAGGGACGCTTCGCCGCCGGCTTCGATGGCGTCCGGTTGGTCGTGAGGGGGACACTCTTGTCCCCAGTGGCTGGGAGGCCTGACCAAGGACAAAGGGGACAAGCGTGTCCCCGCCACAGGCGGTTCATGGAGCGAACCAGCCGCCGGAAGGTCGCGATTTCAGCCCCTAGCCCGGATATTTCACAAGCTTCTTGGGCGTGAGGTCGCGGCGATGGTTTTTGATGGTTGGAGCCCTCCGGCACGGCTTTTTTGCCCAACTGGGGCGGCGGAACGGGGCGCGGGCCGGCGGCCACCTTCCATTTCGCCGTTGGGACCCCTTTTTGACCACGTTCCGCCTCCAGCGCTGGCTCGCGGCGCTGATTTTCCCCTGCCGCCCCACCCAAGCCGCCGCTACGTCGGCACGCAGGCCACGCCCCATCGCCGCGCACAGAGCCGATAGAGTTCCTGGCCCACATAGGCTGAGCTCAACTGCACATACACCCGCCGCACACTCACCGTCACCCGCGCCGCCACTTTCAACACGCGCAACCGGATCGTCCCCACCGTCGCCCGCGCCAATTCCGTGCCCCGCAGGTAAACACTCCGCAGTCGCTCCAGTAACAGATATCCCAGCGTCGCCAGCCACAGCCGCAGTTGGTTGCCCGCCAAGTCGTGCGTGCTCATCCGGTCACCGGGCAAGTCGAGCACTTGTTGCTTGAGCACGTTTTCCATCTCGCCTCGCGCGCAGTAAAAGTTTTCGTAGAGCGCGGCGGCGCTGAAGCGGGTGCGATCTTCGCCGGAGAAGCCTTCTCCCGGCAGGTTCGTCACGATGAAGCGCGGGTTGTCGCCGCCCGCCATGACTTCGGCTTTGCCCACCACGCGCCGTGCCCGGCTCCAGCTCGTGCGGGTCTGATAAGCAAAATCCTTGAAGGCCCGTGCGCTGGGCGCCCCGGTCAGGCAACGGCGGGCGCGGGCGTCGGCCAGGGTGGGTTGCACCGCGGCCACCAGGCGCGCGTTGGGTGCCAGGCCAAAGCAATAATACACGGCGTGCGCTTCGCACCAGGCCAGGGTCTCCTCGCGCGCGAACGCGCTGTCACCCCGCACGATGAGCCGTGCGCGGGGGCAATGTTTCCGCAGCGCCGCGACGATGGCGGTCAGGGCGTCGAGCACGCCATCGCAGCCGGCGTCGGCGTCGCCGGGGCGCAAGGCCGCCCACAGGGGCACGTCCCCGACCAAGGCGTAGAGGGGCAGCAGACAGTAGCCAGCGTAGTAGGGGTTGAAGTGGCGGCCTTCCTGCAGGCCGTGGACGCGATGGCCCATGCCGTCGAGATCAATCACCAGTTCGTGGGCGTGCCGGTCGAGGCAGCGCACGCCCAGTTCGAGCAACGCGGCCGCGATGGCTTTGGGGTCGTAGTGGATTTTGTGGTAGCGGTCGGTGGGTTGGTGGCCGAGTTCCAGCCGGTTGAGCGTGGCGGAACCGGCCAGGGCCACGCCGTGATCGTGCGCGTGCCGGCGGTCGGTGCCCAGAGGTTCGAGCTTGTCGCACGCGACGGCCAGCAAGGGTTCGCGACGCAGCGCGCCATGGTCGTTGAGGTCGCCGTAACCCAGCGCGTCGCCGTAAATCCGTTGCGTGAGCAGGTGCCGCAGCGAGTGGTCGCAATACCGAGCGTCGCGGTGATCGGTGAAGGCCTGGGCCAGCCGGACGGTGAGCCCCAAGGCGCGGTCCACGGAGCGCAGCAGGAGCGCGCCGCCGTCGGTGGAGAGGTGGCCGCCGGAGAAATCGGCGACGACCTGCCGGCGGCCGAGGGCTGCAAAGTGGAGCGGCAGCTCAGGACAGGCTGTCGCAGCAGAGGCGGAGGTGGCGCGGGGCATAAAGTTCAATGAAGACAGGCATTTCAACCGTGTTCCCGCCCGGCTGTTCAAGCCGCGTGTGAAATATCTGGGCTAGCCCGCTGCCGTTCGAGCCGGCCAGCGCGTCAGAAACGCCCCGACAGCGCCACGCGGAAGGAAACGGGTTCCGCCGGGTGCAGGTGGATGTCGTTGTAGCCGCCGTTGAGGGCGGGATCGGGGTTGATGGCCTCTCCGCGCAGGCGAGACTCGTAGTAATACTCGACGTCGCTGGTCCGCCGGTCGAGGAGGTTGAACACGTCCACGGTCAGCTTCCACTTCGGGGTGAACGCGTAGCCGACTTGGAGGTTCACGAGGGCGGACGCGGACGAGCGCACGGTGTTGTCCTCGATGAGCGAGCGCGGGCCAAAATAGCGCAAGCGCAGGGCGCCGAAGAAGCCGTTCAGTTCATGCACCGCGAGGCCCGCCGCCACCACCGTCTCAATGGAGCCGGGAATGTGTTGCCCCGCCGGGTCACGGTCGCGGAAGCGCGCCTGTGAGAGCGAGAGGTCGGCGTCGAGCGTGAGCCACTTCGTCGGCGTGTAGTAGTTCGCGAACTCCAGCCCGTAGCGCCGACTCGGCCGGCTCGCCTGCGTCGTGCCCGCGTCGCCGACGAAGAGCAGCTCCGAGTCAATGTCCAACCACCACGCGGATAAGGTGCTTTGCAGGCCCGGCACCCACGTCGTGCGAACGCCGAACTCCGCGCCCATCGTGCGGACGAGCGGGTCCACTTTGCTGGCGGGCAGGCCCGTGGCGGGGTCCACGGTCGTGGTCGCGCCGCGCCCATCGTTGCTGTGAAAGCCCATGCCGGCGTTCAAGTATAACTCCGTCTTCGCCCATGGGCCAAGAATGACGCTGCCCTTGGGGCTGGCGAGGAAGTCGGTCACGGTGCCGGAGTTGCGCGGGTCCCGGCTTGCGACGTCGAAGCGATACAAGTCCGCGCGTGCGCCGGCCACGGTGCGCAGCCTCTCAGCCCACTGAGTCTTGTTTTCAAAGTAGGGCGACGCACTGGTCTGCCACACATCGTCGCTCCGCGTCGTGCCCGTGCGAAGGCGCGCGGCCGCCGTGTTGAGGCTATTGCGGATGACGTCGTTGCGAACTTGCAGGCCGACGCTGTTCTCCGACTCGCGCCCGAGGAGCGTCATGTTCCACTCGTGGCTCGCCTTGAAGCCCGTGGTCACGCGCTTGTCCACTTGCTCGAACTGGTCGGGCGTCGTGTCGGTCGGGTCGTTAAGGAAGTAGGTGAAGTTAGAGAACAGGTCGAGGTCGTAGTAGAATGCGTAGGCCATCAGCTTCGAAGCGGACACGTCGGTGCGTCGGTGCCATTCAGCAATCGCGCCGTAGCGTTGCGAGTTGCCACCCGTGGTCGGGTCCAGCGTGCCGAAGCGGCCGACTGAGAAGCCGCCGGGGACGGCGTTGTTGCCCGTGAAGGCGCGCAGCGCAATCTGGTCCGTCGCGTTCCACTCGCCGCGATACGCGAAGCCCAACACGCTCCAGCCGAGCGCGTCATCGCCGGAGGTGTAGCGGAGCAAGCCGTTGCCTTTCCAGAAATTGTCGCGCCGCTGCCACGGGCCGTCGTTGTGCATCAGTTCGACAGCGTAAAGCAAGTTGCCGTTGCCAACCTTCGGCGACGCCGCGAAGAGGCCGCGCGCGTAACCGAAACTGCCGCCCTCCAACTGCCAGAGGCTTTGCGGCAGAGTGCTGGCGTAGGTCATGTCCGCCGCGCCTGCCGAGGCAAAGTCGCCGTCCGCCGCCGCGTAAGGACCTTTGCGATAGTCAATGCGCGTGACCAGCTCGGGGATAACCCAGTTCAAGTCCGTGTAGCCTTGACCGTGGCCGTGCGTGGGGAGGTTGATGGGCATCCCGTTAAGCGACGTGGCGAAGTCGGTGCCGTGGTCGAGGTTGAAGCCGCGGAGGAAATACTGGTTGGCCTTCCCCGCGCCGCTGTGCTGCGTGATGATGACGCCGGGGACGGTCTCCAACAGCTCGCCCGGGCGGAGCAGCGGTCGCGCCTGGAGATGGTCCAGACCCACGGTGCCCTGCGCGGCCGAGACCGCGAGGCCGGTGAGGTCGTCCGCACGGCCCTGGACGGTGACATCCGGGAGCCGCATGGGCGTGGCGTTGGTGAAGGCGGGCGTGGTGTTTTGCGCGAGGGCGGCGGTGACACCGAAGAGGCTGCTGAGACAAGTGAACGAACGGCTGATGAATGGTTGCTGCTGAGATTTCATATTTGCGACGGTTCTTCCGGGAACCAAGTGGCCCAACGACGGAAAGTCCGCCGCGACTTTGGGGGAAAGGGAGAGGCCCGTTTGAAGCGAAGCACGGGGCATTGGTTGCCCGGAGGTGCGATGCGCGAGGAATGGGCGCGCACCTGCCGCCGTGCCGATTCAAGCTGGAAGCTTCAGGCGCAGACGGGCGGGGCGCGACCGGGCAGCAGCACCCAATGCGTGCGCGGTGGCGTGACCAGCCGGTGTGGAACCAGCCCACCGACAACAGGCAAATTAAGGACCGGCAACGCCGTCGGTGCGAAGAGACCGCACCACTGGCCGGCAGCGAGCGAGTCGAAGGCGAGGCTGCGGTGCCGGTGAGGACCAGCAGGGCCTTGCGGCGCGGCGGCCTTGGGCGCTGGCCCCAGCTTCAGCCAGCGCGGCGTCTGGGTGGTGACGTGCGCTGCCGACGCGGCGGCAAGTTTTCCCCTGGCCACGAGCGATGACTTGGCCGCCGGGTGTAAATGCAGATGATCATGTGCCGCCTCGCAGCGCACGAACCAGCCGAGCGCCGCCATCAGCACCGTCAGCACGGCGGCGGTGAGCCGGTGCCGAACCGTGACTGTGGGGAAACTGGAATTGCGTGTCACTGAGCGCGCTTTGTAGAGGCTGGGAGTGCGTTGGTCAATTGCGTGCCGCCCCGGGTTGTTTCGGATGCTTCGAGACACATCACAATTGTTCTGCCCGTTGAGCTTGAATTCCTTGGAGCTTGAATTCCGCTCCCCGCCCTGCCATCAAACCCGCCGTCTTGTTCAAGCGTGCCGCCAAACTTGCCGTGATTCTGGCCGTGGCCCTGTCCGTGGGGCTGCACTGGGCGTTGCTCCAGTCCGTCGCGTGGACCGGCATGTTCGTCACGTTTGCGCAGCAGACCACCTTGCGCGAGGCGCTCACGAAAACCTTCGACGGTAAGAACCCCTGCCGCATCTGCAAACTCGTCCGCGAAGGACAGCAGTCCGAACAGGAGAAGGCTTCGGTGCTTCCCTTGGTGAAGATTGAGTCCGTGCCCGGAGTGACCGCGTTTGTTCTGCTTCCGCCGGCTCCCGCCGCGGCCCTTCCCGCGCTCGACCAACTTGGCCCGCAGCGCACCCACTCCCCGCCCTCCCCGCCGCCCAAAGCGGCCTAGTCTCTCCTCCCGAATTGCCCGCGTGAAGCAGGGCGCGACCGGTCCATCGGCCAGTCGTATCCAGCAATGATTCACGCGGTCCGTCGCCCGGCTTGGTTTGGCCGGTGCTGACGGGAAACCACTTGGGGCGGAGAGGCGAAGGCCAAGGCGGGGGCCGTTACTGTCCTTTCTGTCCCCGCCCATTTCCTGCCGCCTCTCCGCCCATTTCCCCAAACCACCGTCGGCCTGTGCCCGCCGGTTGTGGATCGCGAAAAAACAATTTGGGATGCGGGACTGATTGAGCTGCCGGGTGGTAAGTTGTCCGTCCGCCCGGTGGCCGCACCGCATCAGTCCCGCATCCCGTTAATTCAACGAACGATGTCCATTCAACATTCCTGCGACGCGCCGCATCGGCCGGGGCCCGCGCGCCGGCTGCCCTCCCTGCTGGCGCTGCTGGCCGGGGCCGTCGCGCTGCCGGCGCAAACCTCGACGAACAAGCCCTCGGCGACCGTGAAACTCCCGGAAGTGGTCGTCACCGGCAAACGCGACGGCCCCACCTCCCAGACCGTGCCCGACGCCATCCAAGCCGCCGAAGTCATCAAATCCATCCCCGGCGGCGCGACCATCATCCCGGCGGAGGAGTTCAAAACCGGCCGCGTCTCCACGATGAAGGACGCGCTCGAATACGTCCCCGGCGTCTTCGTGCAACCGCGCTTCGGCGCGGATGAAGCCCGCCTCTCCATCCGTGGCTCCGGCCTGCAACGCACCTTCCACGGCCGCGGCCTCAAGCTGATGCTGGATGGCGTCCCGCTGAACCTCGCCGACGGGGCCTTCGACATGCAGGCCGTCGAACCGCTCTCCGTCGAGTATCTCGAAGTCTTCCGGGGCGCGAACGCCCTGCGCTACGGCAGCACCACCCTCGGCGGCGCGATCAACTACGTCTCCCCCACCGGCTACACCGCCGCCCTGGCCCAGGCTCGCGCCGAATTTGGCTCCTACGGCTACGTGCGCGGCCAGATCAGCAGCGGCCAGGTCATCGGCCCGGCGGACTGCTACGTCAGCCTGACGCACTTCTCGCAGGACGGCTTCCGCGCCCACGCGGAGCAGAGCAACCAGCGCGTCAGCTCCAACTTCGGCTATCGCTTCAGCGACACGGTCGAGAGCCGGATGTTCTACACCTACGTGCTCACGGACTCCGCGCTGCCGGGCAGCGTCACCAAGGCCCAGCTCAAAGCCGACCCGCGCCAGGCCAACGCCGTGAACCTCGCCGGCAATCAGCACCGCGACTTCGAGCTGCACCGCGTGGCGAACAAGACCACGTTCCAACTCGACAACGGCAGCCTCGAACTCATGGCCTTCGTCTCGCACAAGGATCTCTACCACCCGATCTTCCAGGTCATTGACCAAAACTCGAACGACCTCGGCGTCGAAGTCCGCTACCGCAACCAGGCCGACCGCCTCGGCCGGAGGAACGAGTTCACGCTCGGTTTCAGCCCGACCGCGAACTTCGTCGAGAACGCGCAGTTCGTGAACGTCGCTGGCAGTCCCGCCGGCCGCACCGCCGCCACGCCGCAAAACTACCAGCAGGCCCAAAACCTCGACCTCTACTTCGACAACCGCCACTGGCTCAACGACCAGCTCTCGCTCGTCTTCGGCGTCCAGCTCTCCTGGGCGAACCGCGACCTCGACGGCATCTTCGCCTCGCCCACGTTCAACCAGGACTTCTGGGCGGTGAACCCCAAGCTCGGCTTCATCCACGAGCCCACCGCCGGCCTGCAATTCTACGGCAACGTCAGCCGCAGCTTCGAGCCGCCCTCCTTCTCCGAGCTGGGCAACATCGGCGGCGTTTATGCCCCGCGCGATGACCAGTCCGCGTGGACCTTCGAGCTGGGCACGCGCGGTGAGCGCGGGCGCTTCGCGTGGGACGTGACCGGCTACTACGCCATCGTGGACAACGAACTCCTCGCCTTCCAACGCCCTGGCGCGGCCATCGGCACCTCGGACACCCTCAACGCCGGCACCACCCTCCACGCCGGCCTTGAACTCGGAGCCAGCGCCCGTCTCTGGGAGGGCATCACCCACGCCGGCACTGGCAAGGAGACCGACGCGGTCATCGCCCGCCTCGCCTACCAGTGGAACCACTTCCGCTACCAGGACTCGACCGTCTTCGGCGACAACACTCTTCCCGGCGTGCCCGAGCACTACCTGCGCTTGGAGCTGAACTACACGCACCCGAACGGCTTTTACTTCGGCCCCAATGTCGAACTCATGCCCGTGAAAACCCCGGTGGATCACGCGAACACCTTCTTCGCCGACTCCTACGCCCTGCTCGGCCTCAAGGGCGGCTGGCGCAGCAAGCGGTGGAGCCTCTTCGCCGAAGTCCGCAACCTGACCGACAAACGCTACGCCGCCACCACCGGCGTGGCGCTCGCCGCCGGCGGCGCGGACGTGGCGCAATTCCTCCCCGGCGACGGCCGGGCCATTTACGGCGGCATCGAATGGAAATGGTAAATTCCCATCCAATGCGCTGTTGTATCTCCGGTCGGCTGGGAAAACCAAATGCCCCGGCGACCGGAACACTCAACCAACACACCGCACACACAGCACACACACAATGAAAGAAACCACCCAGACCGCATTGCGCGCCACCGCCCTATTGGCCGTGGCCTTTGGCTTGTGCGTCACCGGCCTCACCGCCGCCGACGCCAAGAGCAACCCCATCAAGGAGGCGATGAAGAAATACAACGCCGCCCCCAAGGGCACCGACCCTGTCTGCAAGAAAGCCAGCGAGGGCAAGGCCAGCAAGGAAGAGATCAAGGGCATGCTCGCCGCCTACACCGCCATGGCCGCCGCCAAGCCCTCGCAAGGTGACGCAGCCAAGTGGAAGCAGCTCTGCGACGCCCTCGTCGCCGCCACCGCCGCGCTCGACAAGGGCGAGGCCGGCGCCGCCGACAAGTTCAAGGCCGCCGTGAACTGCAAGGCCTGCCACACCGACTTCAAGCCCGCCAAGAAGTAAGCCCACCGGCCCGACCGGCGACTTGCCGTCGCCCTTGGGCCAACCCCGCGCCGCGCCGATGTCCTGTCGGCGTGGCGCGGGTGCCTGGCGTGCGCGTGCCCGCCAACCCTGATGCCCCAGCGCCTTCCCCTCGCGGCAACCCCGCCCGTCCAGCCGAACCCGGGCAGCCGCCGACTTGAGGAAGTGGATTCGGCCGCGCCACTTGGAATCCACCGTCTGGCATCGGTCCCTACCAAGCCACATTGCGCGATTGGCTGGCTCCTGCTCCCGCTCTTGCTCGCCGCCGCCGCGTGCCAGCGCAACACGCCTTCGCCAGTCTCCCCCGCCGCCCCGCCAGTCGAATACTCCGCTCGCGGCGTGATCCGCGAACTGCCCGCCACCGGTGCTCGCATCGTCGTCGAGCACGACGCAATCCCCGGCTACATGCCGAAGATGACAATGCCGCTGGAAGTGCGGGACACCAATGAGCTGCGCCACCTGCGAACGGGCGACACCATCACCTTTCAACTCGCAGTGACCGCTGACACCCATTGGATTCACACGCTGCGAAAAGCCGACCCAACGGCAACCACCTCGCTCGCCCCCGCGCCACCCGCTGCCCCCGCCATCGCACCGCCTTCACGGGCGGAACTTAGATTCACCAACGAACTGGGCCGGGCCGTGACGCTGGAGCAGTTTCGCGGCAAGGCGTTGGCCATCACGTTCATCTTCACCCGCTGCCCGATTCCGGACTACTGCCCGCGCCTCTCCCAAAACTTTTCCGAAGCCCTGCACAAGCTCGCCGCCGACAGCGCGCTCCCCACCAACTGGCATTTCCTGTCCTTCACGATCGACCCCGAGTTCGACACGCCGGCCGTCCTGCGCGCCTACGGCCAACGCCTCGCATACGACCCAGCCCACTGGTCGTTCCTCACCGGAGCGCGGGAACAAATCTCGGACTTCGCGGCGTCCTTTGGCCTCACCCTCCAACGCAACGGCGCGCAGATCGACCACAACTTCCGCACCGTCATCGTGGACCCCGCCGGGGAAGTGCAGATGATTTTCCCCATCAGCGGCAACCTCACGAGCGCCCTCGTCACCGAGATGCGCAAAGCCCTTCAGTTCAAATCCAACACCGATTCTCCCGCCACCCAACCCACGCTGCCATGAAACCGATTTACGCCCTCCTCTGCGCGCTCGCCGCGCTATCCCTCACCGGCTGCGATTCCAAGCCCACCACGCCCGCGTCCCCTGCCCCGCCGCAAGCCGTCCCGGCTGCCGCCGCGCACGCCGGCCATGGTTCACACGGCGGCACCAACGCGGCCAAGCCCGCCATGAAATCGGTCGTGCGCCTCGGCGTAGAGAGCCTCGATGTCTATGCAGACGGTTCCACACTGCACTTGCTGCTGGCGGCCTACAACGCCACCGGCCAGCCGCCCGTGCTGCTCCACCAACGCTCAACCGACTCCGGCGCAAGCTGGTCCACCGCCACCCGCGTGGATGCCGGTGCGACCGCGCCAAAGTCCCCGCATCGCGGCATGGACGCGCAGCTCGCTGCCCGGGGCCGGCAGCTCATCGCGTTGTGGGGCACGGCCGGGACCGGCCTCTTCGGCAGCGGCCCCATCGCCACCGCGCGTTCCGAGGACGGCGGCGTGACGTGGCAACCCGGCCCGAATCCCGCCGATGACAATCTCACCACCGGCCACGGGTTTGTGGACATCGCTGCGGACACGGCCGGCACATTCCATCTCGTCTGGCTCGACAGCCGCGATGGCAAGCAAGGCCTCCGTTACGCTCAGTCGAGGGACGGCGGCAAGTCATGGGCCAAGAACATCACCCTCAAGCCCGAGACGTGCGAGTGCTGCTGGAACACCCTGACGCTGGGCGGTGATGGTTCGGTTTACACGCTCTACCGTGACAAGCAGCCACGCGACATGTCCGTGATCGCCTCGACCGACGGCGGCGCGCGCTGGAGCGATCCGGCGAAGGTCGGGCGCTTCAACTGGGACTTCACCGGCTGTCCGCATGTGGGCGGTGGACTCGCCGTGCGCGGTGACGCGCTCCATGCCCTGGTCTGGACCGGCGCGACCGGACACAGCGGAGCCTACCATCTCGTCTCCGAGGATCGCGGCCAGTCGTGGTCCGCCCCACAACGCATGGGTGACGCCGACGCCCGTCGTGGAGATTTGGCCAGCTCTGGCGGACAAAGCCTCGCCGCCGTCTGGGACCGCGTGGGCGACGGCGAAAGCGCGGTCTTCGCCTCGACCTCGGCCAACGGTGGCAAGACTTGGTCCGAGCCCCGGCAACTGTCCGCCAAGGGCATCAACGCCGCCTACCCGCGCGTCGTCGCCGTGGCCGGCGGCTACCGCGTCTTCTGGACCGAGTCCGCCACCGGCAAGCCCGGCGTGTGGCAGTCCGCCGCACTGAAATAGCGCCCTCTCAGCACACGGCTGCACTTCTTACTCGCCCCGTTCCACGCCGGTTGCTAAACCCAAGGGCGAATGAACCAACTGTTATTCGGCGACAATCTCGACTGGCTCCGAAGCAAGGAAGTATTTCCCGACGGCAGCGTGGACCTCATCTATCTCGACCCGCCGTTCAACTCCAAGCGCGACTACAACCTGCTGTTCAAGTCACCCAAGGGAAAGCAGAGCGAGGCGCAAATCGAAGCGTTCAAGGATTCTTGGTCCTGGGGCGACCAGGCAGAACAGGAACTTGCCGAGTTGCTCAAGCACAAGAACACCGATGTGGCGCAGATGATCCATGCGCTGGTTGCGTTCCTCGGACGCAACGACATGACAGCCTATCTCGTGATGATGTCCACACGGCTGCTGGAAATGCACCGCGTCCTCAAGCCCACTGGTTCGCTTTATCTTCATTGTGACCCGACCGCATCGCATTATTTGAAGGTCGTTCTGGACGCCGTTTTTGGATTCGAGCACTACCGGAACGAAATCATATGGAAGCGCTCCAACCCCAAGAGCCACGGCTCCATCAATTTCCCGACCTGCTCGGACACCATTTTCCGCTACACAAAATCAAACACGTTCACCTTCCACCAACCTTACGAAACGCACGACCCGGAATACGTCGAGTCCGCCTACCGCTATTCAGACGAGAAGGGGCAGTATCGCCTGTTGCCGTTGCTCAACCCGAACGACAACCGCCCCAACCTCACCTATGAATTCATGGGGGTAACACGGGTCTGGCGCTGGACACGCGAACGGATGCGACAAGCCCAGGCGGACGGATTGATTGTGCAGACAAAACCCGGCGCGGTTCCCCAATACAAAAAGTATCTGGAGGATTCAAAAGGCCGCACGGTGACAAATGTTTGGACCGACATCCAGCAGGCTGCCGGAAATGAATCGCTTGGCTACCCGACGCAAAAGCCGCTCGCCCTGCTGGAGCGCATTGTCGAGGCCAGCAGCAACAAGGGGGACGTGGTGCTTGACCCGTTCTGCGGTTGCGGCACGGCAGTTCACGCCGCGCAAAAGCTCAAGCGGAAATGGATTGGGGTGGACATCACCCACCTCGCCATTTCGCTCATCGAAAAGCGCCTCAAGGATGCGTTCAAGTCGCGCTGCGAATTTGAAGTTCACGGCACCCCAAACGACATCGAAGCCGCACGCAGCCTGGCCGCGCGCGACAAGTATCAGTTTCAGTATTGGGCCGTGTCACTCGTGGAGGCGCAGCCCTTCCAAGGCAAAAAAAAGGGCGCGGACGGCGGGGTTGACGGCCTGAAGTTCTTCCATGATGTGGACAAGGCCGGCGCGCGCAAGATCGTGGTGAGCGTGAAAGGCGGCGGTTTGAAGGCAGATGATGTGCGCGCCCTGAATCATGTCCGCGAACGCGAAAGCGCGGAGATCGCCCTCTTCATCTCCCTTGAAACGCCGACCAAGGGAATGATCGCCGATGCCGCGAGCGCCGGCTTCTACGAGAGCGCCACCGGCAAGAAATATCCCCGCGTTCAACTCCTCACCATCGCGGGCCTGCTTGCTGGCTCCCACCGAGCCGAGCACCCCGACCACCAGCCGGACTTGAACTTCAAGAAGGCCAAGGCGGAAGCCGCCAGCAAGCAACAGGCGCTGCTATAATCCCCTTCCCCGGAGCGCGGGTTTGTGCGGAGGCCGCATCCGCAGCCGGCCCCGGCGTCCGCTCACGCTGCGGCTGGGCTGCGCCCCAGCCGCGAAACGAAAACAGCTCCCCGCTCTTATGGGAGACAGAGGAGAAGCCCGCTTTGACCAGACGTATAAAACCAAGCTCATGATGAGCGACGGGTTGCGCTTTTCAAAACTCACGCGGTTGACGCCCACGATTGTCTTGCCCTGTCTGGCACGACCGCGACTTAATCCACTCCATGAAATTCGGCATCTGCAACGAGATATTCCAAGGCTGGAAGATTGAGGACACGTTCGCCTACGCGGCGAAGGCGGGCTATGACGCGGTCGAGATCGCGCCCTTCACCCTGGCCAACTATGTCACGGAGATTTCCGGCCCAGAGCGGACGCGCATCAAGGACGCAGCGGCGCGCGCCGGCATCGCCATCTCCGGCATCCACTGGGTGCTGGTGAAGGCCGAGGGCATGTATCTCACCAACCCGGACGCGGCGGTCCGCACCAAGACCGCGCGGTATTTTTGCGATCTGGTGGACTGCTGCGCGGACTTCGGCGGACGCATCATCGTGGTGGGCTCGCCCAAGCAGCGCAACGTGCTGCCGGGCGTGACGTTCGACCAGGCCTGGATCTGGGCCACGGACGTGTTCCGCGACGCGGTGAAGCGCGCGGAGGATCGCGGCGTGACGATTTGCTTCGAGCCACTGGCCCCGTCAGAGACGAACTTCATCAACACGGCGGCGGACGGCATCAAGTTCATCCAGCAGCTCAACTCGCCGAACTTCAAGGTCATCCTCGACGTGAAGGCGATGTCCTCCGAGGCGAAGCCGGTGCCCCAGATCATCCGCGAGAGCAAGGGCCACTTCGGCTATTTCCACGCCAACGACGTGAACATGAAGGGCCCGGGCTTTGGCGACGTGGACTTCAAGCCCATCGCCGCCGCGCTGAAGGAAGTCGGCTACGACGGCTACGTGTCGGTGGAGGTGTTCGACTTCACCGAAGGCCCGGAAGTCATCGCAACGAAGAGCATCGAGTATCTGAAGCGCGTGTTCGCTTGAGGACCGCAGCTCGAAGGCCGCAGCCGGGTCGGTGGCTGGCAATCGCTCGGAGTTTGGTGGCGTGCTTGGCGAAGGTGGCCGCTGCGGCTGGGACGGCCGCGCGCCGTTCAAATCGGAACCCCACCCGCACCCGGTCTTACTTGAGCTTCTCCAGGACGGAGGACACCACCTGATAGATGCCCGCCGCCGCCATGGAGAGCGCGGAGATCCAAAGGCAGACGGTCCACGCGGCACCCGGCCGCAGTTCCGGCGGCGTGCGCTGGTAGCGGAAGTAGAGCGCCGCGCCGGCTAGGAACGGCAGCATGATGCCCTGGCCGATGGCCCCCACAAACACCAGCGTCACGGGCTTCTCCCACAGCAGGTAGAGGCCCGCTGAGACGGCAGGCAGCAGGATGACCCACAACCGGATGGCCTTCACCCGGTCCTCAGGAGTGTTGAGCTTGATGACTTTGAAGAGCGCCAGCCCATCCACCAGCAGGCGGGCGTTGGAAGCCGTCGCCACGAAGGCCGTGGAGTAGAGCACGAAAAACGCGCCCACGAGGAAGGCGTAAAAACTCCACGCGCCAAAGCTCTCGCGATACATGTGCGCCAGCGTGTCGATCAGCCCCTTGTCCGTGACCTTCAGTCCTTTCGCAAACAGCACGGCCGCACCCAGCAGGTAAAACGCCACCGTGGCCGTGGTATAAATGACCATCGAAACCCAGGCGTCCACGCGCATCACCCGCATCCAGCCACGGGCGCGTTCGAGCCAGCCAGGCGAACCGTCGTTGGGCCCGACATTCACGGCGTAGCCCTTTTCCAGGCACCAGTAAGGATAGTAAATCAGCTCCGAAGCCCCGACGCCGATGATCCCGAACGCGCCGAACGCTGTCATGAAATTGTCCGGCAGTGCGAAGGTGAAGCCTTCCGCGATTTGCGCACCGGTGATCGCGTAGGGCGACCATTGCAGCGAACCGACGGCGATGATCGTGGCAAAGGTGAAGGCGACCACCATCGCCGTGGAGGCGTTCTCCACGAGGCGGTAGCGGCCCAGTGCCAGGAGGATGGCGCACGAGGCCCCGACGGCGAGGGCGATGAACCTCCGGTCCAGCCCCACACCCGCCGCGGCAAACACCTCCGCAATGCCGCCAACAATGCCCGCGACCTGGAAGACAATCGCCACATACATGCCGAGCCAGAGCCACAACAGCCAGCTCACGACGAAACGCGGGCCGGGGATGCTGTCCAGTGCTTCCAACGTGGTCTTCCCCGTGGTGACGGCGTAGCGCCCCAGCTCGATCTGGACAAACACCTTGATGAGGCAGCCCAGCAGGATGAGCCACAGCAGCTTGAACCCAGTCTCACCCGCCAGCTTGGGCGTCACGATCAACTCCCCGGAGCCGACGATGGAGGCTGTCAAAATCAGGCCCGGCCCGACTTGGCGGAGGATCTGGGCCCACTGAGTCGGGGCGGGTTGTGGGGAAGACATGCGCGGAGGCTAGGGAACCGCGAACACCAGAGCAAGGTCCGGACTGTTTCCGGACTACTTCGCGCGCGTCGCCACCAGGCCCGCGCGCTGGTCCAAGTTCAGAAGCGCGGTGCGCAGCCGGGCCTCGATGGTGTGCTGGCGGACGGGGGAAACGATGCGGTCACCGTTCAACTCGCTGACGTAGAAGCTGTCCACGGCGGCACCCATCTCCGTGCTGATTTTGGCGACGTAGATGTCCAGGCCCAGCTCGCTGAGCGTCTGCGACAGCGTGTAGAGCAGGCCCACGCGGTCCTCGGTCTGCACCTCGATGACCGTGCGGGTGTCGGCACTATGGTTGTCGAATGCGATTTCGGTGGCGATGCGCTCACCGTGGAAGGACTGGAACGGCGGGTTGGTCACCTTCTGCTTGGCGATGAGCGGTTCGAAGTCCAGGGTGCCCAGCAGCGCCTTGCCGAAGAATTGGTTGAACTTCTCTTTTTCGTCAGCGGTAGCCAGCAGCCCGCTGCGGGCGCTGGTCACATCGAAGGTGTCCAGGATGATCCGGTCGGTGCGCGTGAAGACTTGCGCGCTGAGGATGTTCATGCCGGCGGCCGTGCAGGAGCCGGCGAGCTTGCTGAACAGGCCGGCGCGGTCCCAGGTGCAAACCCTCACCCGGGAGCAGCCGCGATCCGGCTCGTCACTCCACTCGATGGCGGGCGCGAGCGAGACCTGCGGATCGTCGCCCAGCAGGTTGTGCATGAACCGGTTGGTCAGGAGCAGGTCCGCCACGATGTCGCGAGCGCTGTGAACCAGGAAATAGCGCTCGGGAAGTGTGCCAAAGTGCGCCTGCGCCTCGCCCAGTTGGATGCCCTCTGGCAGCAGCCGGATGACCTCCTCGAACAGCAGCTCGCGCTCGCGCTGCTCCGCACGGAGGAAAGTGGTCGCGCCGCTCATCTCGGCGAGGGTCTTGCGTTGAAGGGTGAGCAGCAGGCTGTCCTTGAAGCCGTTCCAGAGCTTGTCGCTGGTGCCCAGCGAGTCGGCCAGCGTGTGGAGGGTCAGCTTGTTCAACGTGCGCGGCGTCTGCACCAGCGCGGCGAAGTGCCGGATCACCGCCGGGTCATCCAGATCGCGGCGCTGCGAGATCTGCACCATCACGAGATGATGCTCGACCAGCAGTTCCAGGATGTGGCTTGTGGCGCCATCCAGCCGCAGCCGCCGCGCCACCCGCCGCGCCAGATCGACGCTGTCGCGCTCGTGGTGGCGGCCTTGCATGGCCTTGCCGGAATCGTGCAGCAGCAGCGCCAGGTAGAGGATGAAGGGCCGTTCGACCCGCTCGAACAGCTCCTGATACGGCGCGGCGTTGGGCACGCGGCCCGCCCAGATGTCATCCAGCCGCTGCACGCACATGAGCGTGTGCTCGTCGGCGGTGTAAATGTGGAAGAACTCATGCTGCACCAGACAGGTGAGCTTGCCAAACTCGGGCATATACTTGCCGAGAAAACCCACCTCGTGCATGGCGCGCAGCGCGGGCGCGACATTCCCGCGCTGGCTGAGAATTTCGCGGAAACTCTCGTGCACGTGATCGTCCCGCAGGAAGGAGGAATCCACGAGCCGCAGCTCGGCGCGCAACAGTTGGGCGGTGTCCGGGTGGAGCCGGGCCCCGCGCTGCTGCCCGTAGAGGAACACCCGCATGAGCCGGCGCGGGTCCTCGCGAAAGACCGTCGGGGCCTCGTGCTGCAGCTCGCCCTCGACGATGCGGAAGCCGTCCACCACCGGGTCCGGCTGCTTCCGGCGGCCCGGCAGGAGCTTGGCCAGGAAGGGCAGCCGCGCCACCTTGGGGCGCAGCGAGAGCCGGCGCTCCACGGTGCGGGTGATGAGGTCAATGTTGCGGGCGTGGATGTAGTAGTCCCGCATGAAGCGCTCCAGCCGCCGGCTGGGCGAGCGGTCGGTGTAGCCCAGCCCGTGGGCGACGGCTGGCTGGACGCTCTTGGTGAGCACATCCCCCGCGCGGTTCGTGAGGTAATGCAGTTCGTTGCGCGTGCGCAGCAAATAGTCGTAAGCCGCCTCCAATTGGCGGCGCTCGGCGTCGCTGAGGTAGCCCTTTTTCTGGAGATCAATGAGCTGGCGGGGCCGGTCCTTGGTGAAGTGGGCCATCCAGAGCAGATTTTGAAAGTCGCGCAGCCCACCGCAGCCGTTCTTGATGTTGGGCTCCTGCATGAGCGAGGAGTTGCCATATTTTTGCCGGCGGGATTCCTGATCCGCAATGCGCGCGGCGATGTATGCCTCCTCGTGCTCCCGCACGCACCGCGCCAACACCACCGCTTGCATATCGCGGAACAACAGCTCGTCTCCGCACAGGAACCGGGCCTCGATCAACGCGGTCTTGGACTGCATGTCCTCGTTGGCGGCGGTGACGCAGTCATCCATGTTCCGCACCGAGTAGCCGACCTTCAACCCGAGGTCGAACAGCGTGTAAAGCAGCCCGCCGGGCTCGGTGAGCACCTTGATGAAGGGATGAACCCGCCCGCGGGCCGCCGCTGCTGTGTCCCCGGTGTGCAGCAACATGATGTCGATGTCGCTGTGCGGATTGAGCTCGCCCCGCCCGTAACCGCCAATGGCCACGAGCGCATAGCGCGGCAGGCTGCGGCGGGCTTCCTCGGACAGGTTGTTGATCAAAGTGGCGAGGATGTGCCGATGCAGCGCGTCCAGCACCTCGGCCCGGGCGCGGCACACCTCGCGTCCGCCGCCGCCGGCATGATGCAGCATCTTGAGCCGGGCGGTCTCCACCTTGAGGAACTGCTTGTAACGCGCCAGTTCCCGCCCAGGTTCCCGTCCGGCGGGCAGAATCAGCCGCTTGGCCGCATTGGCTTCAATTTTTTCCCGGAGGCTTGGCATCGCGCGTGCGCGGACGATAGGGAAACGCCTTCAAAAGGCAAGGGAGGCGGCAGCGACTGATGATGAAGGAGGGAGGTGGGTGTGGTTTCGAATCGGCGGCGGAGCTAAGGGCCTTCCCCACCAATCGGCTTGGCGGGCCGGGCTTCGCACCGTTACGCTCCAGCCATGCAACTGCTCCCTCGCTTTACGCTGTCCCCGGCGATCGTTCTTCTGGTGCTCGGGGTGCTTGCCCCGTCGTTACACGCCGCCAACTGGCCCTCCTGGCGCGGCCCCCATGGTGATGGCACCTCCCCTGAGCGCAATGTCCCGCTGACGTGGAGCGCCACGGAAAATGTGCGCTGGAAGATTGAGCTGCCCGAGCCCGGTGACTCCTCACCTGTGGTGTGGGAGGACAAGGTTTTCATCACCCAAGCCCGCGAAGCCACCGGTGGGCGCACGGTGATGTGCTTCAACCGGCGCGACGGCAAGCTGCTCTGGCAGCAAGGCACCACCTGGACGCAAAAAGAGAAGCGTTACGGCCAGAATCCTTACTGCGCGGCCTCCCCCGTGACCGATGGCGAACGGGTCATCGCCTTCTTTGGCTCGGCGGGGTTGCTCTGCTGGGACATGAATGGCAAGGAACTTTGGCGGCGCGATCTGGGCAAACACGAACACGAGTGGGCTTACGCGGCCTCCCCGCTCATCCACGGCGATGTTTGCGTGCTCTACTTCGGCCCGGGCCTCAACGCTCGCCTGCTGGGCTTGGACAAGCGCTTGGGCAAAACCTTGTGGGAGGCGAAGGAGCCAGCGCCCGAGGCCCGTCCGCGCACCGATGGCTTCAAGGGCCAGGAACGCGGCGGGATGGTCGGCACCTTCACCACGCCCATCATCGTGCGGGCCGGCCAGCGCGACGAACTCATCCAGACCTTTCCGCAATTTGTCCGCGCCTTCGATCCGCGCAGCGGGCGGCCGCTCTGGCACTGCGACGGGCTGAATGAACTGGTTTACAGCTCGCCCATCGCCGGAGAGGGCGTGCTCGTGGGCATGGGCGGATACTTTGGCACCAGCCTGGCGGTGAAGACCGGCGGCACCGGCGACGTGACCGCCACGCATCGTCTCTGGCAGACCGTCCGCACCAAGAACCGGCTTGGCACCGGCGTCATCACCGGCGGGCATGTGTTCATCCTCAACACAGAGGGCATCGCCGAATGCCTGAATCTCCAGACCGGAGCGTCGCTCTGGCAGGAGCGGGTGAAGGGCAGCGGCAGCAAGGGTGATTCGTGGTCCTCAATGGTGCTCGTGGATGGCCATATTCTCTGCCTCAACCAAGGTGGAGAGACGCTCGTGCTCAAGGCCAGCCCGAAGTTCGAACTGGTTCGCGTGAATTCGCTGGACGGCGCGCTGGTGAACTCCTCCCACGCGATCAGCAACGGGGAAATCTTTATCCGCACGCAGAAGCACCTGTGGTGCATCGGCCGGCCTTAGCGCCCACCTCAGCCTCAGAGCGAAGCAAGGATTGCCTCGGCCGCCGCGCGCGGATTCGGAGCCGCACAGATCGGCCGGCCGATGACCAACCAACTGGCCCCGGCGGCCAGCGCTTCCTTGGGCGTCAGCGTGCGCTTCTGATCGTCGGCCACGCTGTCCGCAGGGCGGATGCCCGGGGTGACAAGCTGAATCTTGGAAGGCAGGAATTCCCGCAGCCGGGTAATTTCCAGCGGAGAACAAACCAGCCCGCCCAAGCCAGCCAGCGCCGCGAGATTGGCAAGCCGTTCGACCTGATCACCCACGTCGTGGGGAATGCCGACCTCGGCAAGATCGTTCGTATTGAGACTGGTCAGCACGGTGACGCCCAGAATCAGCGGCTGAGACTTGCCCGTGCGCAACGCGGCGGCCTCGGCGGACTGCTGGGCGGCTTGCATCATGGCCAGACCGCCGGAGGTGTGGATGGTGAGCATCTGCACATCCAGCCGGACGGCCGCCTCCACAGCCTTGGCCACGGTGTTGGGAATGTCGTGAAACTTGAGGTCCAGAAAGACCGCCGCACCCGTCTCGCGGATGCGCCGCACGATTTCAGGTCCGGCGGCGACGAAGAGCTCCTTGCCGACCTTGAACGCGCCCACTGCCGGGGCGAGTTGCTGCACCAAACCGAGCGCCGTTTCCAAGTGCGGCACGTCGAGGGCGACGATGATGGGATTGCGCGGCGAGGTCATGTTGCGATGAGGGCGGCGAATGGCCTACCAGAGAAAAGACTTTTGCTCGGCCAGCAGGGTTTCCCCATCCCAGAGCGTCACCCGCCAGCCGGTGAGACCGCCGAGCCGTTGATAAGCCTCGGGGTCCAGCTTGATTTCAGCCCAGCCACCGCTACCCCAACGGGATTTCACCGGCGAGTCGAGGACGAGCGGCTGGGTGGCCCCGGCCTTGCCGCCCCGCGCCTCCACCCGCACGCGGAGGTTCGCGGACTTGCTGCCGGAGGCGGACCATTGCACATCGAAGCGCAGCCCGCCGACTTCCTCGGGATGCTTGCGCAAGTGGGCTTGGTAGGCGTCCCGCTCGAAGAGGCTGGGCGAAAGCGCGTGCCGGCCCTGCTGATCCAAGTAGTGAGGAAGCACCTTGAGCACCCGGCCGCTAGCTGCGTTGACGAGCACGGCGGACGCGAGCAGGAGCAGGAGGGTCAATCCATTGAGACTGCGCATGGCGAAAGGATAACGGCCGGCCATCCGATGACAACGGCGATCTGCGGCGGGCGGCGCCACTCAGCCAAAAAGATCAACCAAAGGCCGGCCTTCTTCGAGGAGGTTGTAGGGGCGGCCTTGGAAGTCAGTGGCCTCCAGGTTGTCGATGCCCATCGCGTGGTAAACGGTCTTGGTGATGTCCTCGGGGCCGATGGGCAGCTCCGCGGGATACTCGGCGCGGGCATCCGTCTTGCCATAAACTTGGCCGCCCCGAAGCCCGCCGCCCGCCATCACCACGCTCATGCAGGCGGTCCAATGGTCGCGGCCGGGCGCGCCTTTGCCACGCGTGCGTGGATCGCCGATCTTGGGCTTGCGGCCCATCTCACTGGTCACGAGGAGCAAGGTCGAATCGAGCAGCCCGCGTTGCTGAAGATCCTCCACCAGCGCGGAAAAAGCCCGGTCAAACTCCGGCAGCAGATTTTCCCTGAGGCAGTTGAAGTTGTTGCCATGCGTGTCCCAACCGCCGCCGCTGAGACACTTTTTGGCCACCGCCTCATCGTCCTCCGCCCAGAAGACCGTGATGAACGGCACGCCCGCCTCCACCAGCCGCCGCGCCATCAGCAGCCCGGTGCCGTTGATCGTCCGGCCGTAGCGCTCCACGGTCGCCGGCTTTTCATTGGCGATGTCGAACGCCCCCGCCGTCTCGCTCGAAGCCAGCAGGGAGAAAGCCCGTTCCTGCTGGCGCACGTAATTGTTCACCACCGCCTCGTGGTCCAGTTCACGCCGGGCGGCATTCACTGCGTCCAGCAACGTGCGCCGGTCACCCATGCGTCCCGCCGTGAGACTTGCGTCCAGCGACAACGTTGGGGCGGTGAAGCGGAGCGGTTGCTCGCGGTTCCCGGCCACGAAGAACGGGTCAAACTCCATGCCCAGCCGGCCCGCAAACTGCCCCGGCCGCGTGTAAGGCGCGCGGCTGGGCTTGAACGGCAGCGTGATGACCTGCGGCATCTTGGCATGGGGCGGACGCTTGGAACCTATGACCGAACCCATGTAAGGCCAGTCGGTGGGGTAAGGCCGGCGGTCGTTGCCCTGCTGGCGGAAAGTGTCGTCCGGCGCGTGCCCGGTGAGGTTGTAATAGTAGCCCGCGTGGTGATCCCCGGTGGCCCGGCCGAAGTCGGTGATGCCGTGAACGAGCGTCAGATGATGGGCCTGCTTGGCGGTCATCGGCAGATGCTCGCAGATGCGCAGGTCGGGCGCGGAGGTGCGAATGGGCCGAAACTCGCCACGGTATTCCGACGGGGCCTCAGGCTTCATGTCCCACATGTCAATGTGGGAGGAGCCGCCGCAGAGGAAGAAGAGGATCGTGGACTTGGCCGGCTTTCGGCGGGGTGTGACGACTGCGTTCCCCGCCCCGGAACTGCCGAAGCTCAAACCCGCCAGCCCCAGGGTGGAGGCCACCATGAAGGAGCGGCGCTTCATGCCGGGAGCGGATAAGAACGGTTTCATGGGCGGGAAGTGGACGCCGGGCTGGAAGCCATCATTCGAGAAGGTAGCCGCGCTGGCAGCTGAGAACCCGCTTTCACTTCGCCGCCACCATGTCTAGCACCGCCTGCCAGATGAACTCGGTGAACTGACCGAGGCCCTTGATGTTGATGCGTTCGTCGTTGCCGTGCATGCCGGTGACTTCCTTGTCCGCATACACGGTGCCGACGCCGTAGGCTTGCACGCCCTTGGCGCGGAGCTGCGCGGAGTCGGTCGCGCCCACGACCATCATCGGCATCGTGATGGCCCCGGGAAACAGGCGTTTCTGCGAACGCTCCAGCGCGCCGAACATCTCGTTGTCGTGCCGCGAGGGTGCGGCGGCGGGCCGTCCGCCCACGGGCGGAACGACTTCGATTTGCGGGTCGTTGATGACCTTGCGCAGAGCCGCGGCGAGGCGCTCCACGTCCTCATCCGGCAGCGCGCGCACGTCGATCTGCGCCAGCGCGTCGCCGGGGATGACATTGATGCGGAAGCCGCCCTTGATGATGGTGGGCGTGAGCGTGGTGCGCGTCATCGCGTGGTAAGTGCCGAAGTTCAGGCGCAACTTTTCCTGGGCCAGCACGCCGACGGCGGGGTCTTCCAAGTGCGTGAAGAGGAAGGCGTCTTGCGCCGGGCTGATGGTGGCGAGGCGCTTGAAGAACTCGCGCGTGGTTTCGTTGAGGCGCATCGGGGCCTGCCATTCGCCAATCTTCGCCACGGCAGCGCAGAGATGGACGATGGCGTTGTCTGGACGCGGGCGGGAGCCGTGGCCGCTGGTGCCCTTGGCGGAGATGAGGAAGGGGCGCGGGACTTTCTCAGTCGTCGAGACGCCGACGTAAGTGACCTTGCCGTTCACCTCGTGGATGCGCCCGCCTTCATTGAGGGCGTATTCGCAGGCGATTTTGTCCCAGTGCTGCTGCACAAGGAAATCAATGCCGACATGCGTCGTGCCCTCCTCGCCGGATTCCGCGAGGAAGATGACATCGCGATCGAGCGGCACCTTGTGGCGGTGGAGCAGCAGGAAGATTTCAAGAAAGGCGGTGGTCATGCCCTTGTCGTCCAACGCGCCGCGGCCATAGACCCAGCCGTCTTTCACAATCCCGGCGAACGGCTCGACGGTCCACTTCTCGCGCTCGACCCCCACGACATCCGTGTGGCCCATGAGCAGCAGCGGCCGCTTCTTGCCGCTGCCCTTGAGCCGCGCGACGAGGCTGCCGCGCGTGGGCTCCAGCGCGAGGATTTCGCTGGGGATGCCTTCGCGATCGAGAATCGCCTTGAGGAACTGCGCGCCGCGCGTCTCGTTGCCGGGCGGGTTCACCGTGTCCACGCGGATGAACGCGGTCAGGTTGGTGATGGTCTCGTTGAGCGCGGCGGGAAAGTTGGGTTGAGGAAGCGGAGCGGCGGCCAGCGAAACGGCTAGGCAAGGACCAACGAGGAGCAGGACAAGCAGTTTCATGTGTGAAGGTGCGGGAGTGGTAAACCAGCAGAACCAACCCGGCAAGCGGCAGAGCTCATGGCCATCCCAACCGGGCGCCCTGCCCCTGCCCCCGGAGCCGGCAATCGGGTCGGGTGCCGGGGATTGCGCCCCGGCACCCTCCCACACCACCGGACGTGCGGTTTTCCGCATCCGGCGGTTGAACGCAGCGGCCCGCTACACGGTGGCCGCAAGG
>Ga0255204_1000094_pt1 | contig 28563 bp, 32 predicted proteins | sample Miss_Colum_RepC__2_FD_188418 | JGI IMG/M metagenome (GOLD analysis project Ga0255204, IMG submission 188418) | Freshwater microbial communities from Mississippi River, Louisiana, United States - Miss_Colum_RepC_8h | ecosystem: Environmental > Aquatic > Freshwater > River | place: USA: Louisiana... | reverse complement strand
CCTGGCGGTTCAGCTACGGTTGGCGTCACAAGCCCCCGTCGGGAACGTTTCATCCCGATAGACCATGCCCCTGCCGGGCACACGAGCGCCGGCTTCCAAGCCAGCTTTCGATGTGATGAGCCGGAGGTGCGGTGCCAGGCCAGAAGCTGCAGCGCACCGTTCGGTGCGCCACCGCCCGTCGGACCAATGGTAGCCCTCCCTGCGTCGAACGCGGTAAGCCGGCTGGGAAGCCGGCGCTCCAACGGCATCGCTCCGCTCAGTCGGCCACACTGAATTGCAGCAGGAGATAAATGAACTCAGGCTGCTTGGGATCCACGTTGGCGGGAGTGGCCAGGACGATCAGTTCCCCGGGCTTCACCGGACGTTGGCCGCTCAGGGCGATTTCGCGATCCTCGGCGGAAAGGAAGGAGATGTCGGGGGCGGTCTCCTTGGCGGGCGCAGTCTTCTTCTTGCCGAAGAGGGCGCGGAGGTTGATGCCGGCCTGGGCATCTTCATCCTCATCTTCGCTCTGGTAGTAGAACAGTCCGGGGCGAATCAACTGGGCCACCCGCATGCCGAAGACGAGATACTTCTCGCCTGCCCATGTGTTCAGGAGATCTGAGGACCACATGAAGCGGCCCTGCCAGTCCAGCTCCGTGGTGCCGTCCACCAAGGGGCGGGCCTTGAGCTGCAAGCGCAGCCCAAACTCACGGTTGGTCAGGCTGTGGTTGAGGCTGGTGTGGGTGGAGAACGCGGGCCGCCGCTCGACGGAATCGAATTTCGCCGAGCTGTTGGTTCCGCCCGGGGTAAGGCGGTCTCCGGAGTAGAGCAAGTTGACCTGCCCTTGCTTGGCCAGCGTGGCTATCACCGAGGCCATGGTGGCAGCCGGGGGAAATTCCGGCGTGGGCTTGCCTGCCTTGGCCGGGAGGAATCGGACCACCGCCGCTTGCAGCATCAACGGAGGCGAATTAGTGGCGGTCGCCGTGAGGTTCGTGGACACGTCCGTCGGGATGTCGTCCGCGTTGATGAAGATCACCTGCGCGGAAAGCGCGGGCACCAGCAGCAGCGCCAGCAGCCAGGCCAGCGCCATCCAAGAAAGCTGTCGGCGGGGAATCACGGATGCAGCGTGGGCACGAGCAGCAGGAGCAGCGTTTGCGCCTCCTTGCTGCCCATTTCGGCCGTGGTGGCATTGATGATCAGCTCGGCGCTCTTGCAGTTGCGGCTGCCGGACAGGGAGATGGTCTTGTTCACCGGCAGTTCGTAAATCTCGTTCTCCATGGGCTTGCCCTTCGGGTTGAACAACTGGGCGAGGCCGAGGCCGATGTCGGCGTTCTTGGCATCGTCACCCTTGAGCACGCCGGCGGTCTTGGCCACACCAGCCGCTGCACTGACGAAGCTGAGAAACTTCTCTCCCTGCCAGCGGTTCAGCATCTCGGGCGACCAAGTGATGGAACCATCCCAAGCGAGCCCAAAACGGTCCCCGTCCGCCGGGCGCGCGGACACTTTTAGACTCACGCCCAACTGCGTGGCCGGGGGCAAGGGCACGCCGGGCTTGCCGATGATGACCACAGGGCGGGTCTCCAAGGCGTCGAACTTGGCGTCGGCCTTGTCTTCGAGGCGAAGGTCCCGCGTGGCGCTATACAGCACGCTGACCTCCCCGTCGGCCTTCAGCGCGTCCACCAAGGATTTGAGGTCGCTCCCGAGCCCCTTGAAGCCTTGGACGATGCGCTCTGCCTTGAGCGGCTTGAAACGAATGACGGAGACTTCGAGTCCGATGGACCGGACCGGGGCGGGGGCCGTTGGCTCGGCTGCCGTGGCCGCCATCCACGTCGCCAGCGTGAGGAGAAGGGAGGGGAAAGCCGACTTGGTCAGAATGTGCATGGCTCAAGAAAAGCATCAGGCCATCTGGTTGAAAAGATTATGCACGAGCGCTACAAAGCCGCCGTTCCACGCAACCCCAATTCCACCAACTCATGCCCATGAATTCATTCACGAGCCCGCCGACCTCCCGCCGTCCCCTCGCTGCCGCTGCATTGATGGCCGCGCTGGCGGTTTTCGCACCGCAACCAACCCTGAACGCCGCCGACCTCTTCACCCTGACTGCAAATGGCGTCGGCACTGTCACGGTGGGGGCCAACAACGTGGTTGATCTGATCGAGCGAGCCGTGAATCGCTCAGACGCTTTCGCAGGATTGGGCAACATCACATCTGCCAGCTTGAACTACGGTGGTGTCGCCAACGCGATCACCTTCACCAGCCCTGCCCAAGGCCAGTCCACCATCACCATCCCCAGCACCGGGTTTTCAAGGAACTTCAACACCACGGCCCAACTCACAGACTTCCTGAAAACGGATGGTTCCGCCGAAGTGGCCAAGTTCCTCAAGGCCATGTCGGCCCAGTCCCTGGTGACCATCACGGACGGCAACCCCAACGCCAGCACGGCCCGCACGGCCAGCGAGGCCTTCCAAAGCTACGGCATGAGCTTTGCCGAAACCCGGGAAGAGAAGAACGCCGACAAACCGACCGGCCGCGCCGGCTTCGGCATCATCGCGGACGTTGGCTCCTTCGACGCGAATGGCATCAAGGGCACGGTCTATAGCCTGCCGATGTTCGCCCGCTTCAAACTCACCGACCGGGTCGGCCTCGATTTCAACCTGCCCCTCAACTACACCGAGGTCGAAGGGGCCAAGGCCTTCGGGCTGGGTCTGGGACTCGGCATCCCGGTGAAAGTCATCCCCCGCGCCAAGGACAGCCCTTGGTATTGGCAGCTCACCCCCTTCGGCGGAGCCAACGCCACGGCTTCCAAGGATCTTGCAGCCGGGGGTCTGCTCGCCAACGGCGGCCTCAACAGCCTCCTCTCCCACGATTTCGGCGCGTTCACCCTCTCCATGGGCAACCACTTCAGCCTCTATGAGGGCATTCCCATCACCGTCTCCGGCTACAAATTCGACCCCGGCGTGAGCCAGCAGATGGTCAAGAACGGCCTCAAGCTGGATGTTCCCATTGGCAACCGGTGGATCTTTGATGTTTACGCCGTGCACACCAAGTTCCTCACCGCCGCAGCGCTCGACCAATACATCACCGTGGGCGGCGAAATCGGCTACCGCTTCCTCGGCAAGCCGGATGCCGCGAAGAAAGGCGGCGGCTACCTCAAACTCGGCCTCTACGCCGACGTGGGCGACAACTACACCTCCGCACACGCGCAATTCGGCTCCGGCTGGAAGTTCTGACCGGAAGCTCTCCACAACAGCCGGCGCTCCTCATGGGACCGCCGGCTGTTTGCTTTATCCCACCACACCCCGCACCACTTCGCCCTTCACGTCGGTCAGGCGGAAGTCCCGGCCGGCGTAGCGGAAGGTGAGCTTCTCGTGGTTCAGGCCGAGCAGGTGCAGAATCGTCGCGTGCAGGTCGTGGATGCTCACCTTGTCCTGCACGGCCTCGGCTCCGTGTTCGTCCGTCGCACCGTAGCTCGTGCCGCCCTTCGCGCCGCCGCCGGCCAGCCAGAGGGTGAAACCCTTGTTGTTGTGGTCGCGCCCGTCGTTGCCCTGCGCGTAGGGCGTGCGACCAAACTCGCCGCCCCAGATGACGAGCGTGTCCTTCAGCAGGCCGCGTTGCTTCAAGTCGGTGAGCAGGCCGGCGATGGGCTTGTCCACTCCGCCGCAACTCCGCGCCAGCGCGCCGGAAAGATTAAAGTGATGGTCCCAGTTACCGGCCCCGACCTCCACGAAGCGCACGCCTGCCTCGATGAAGCGCCGGGCCATGAGGCATTTCCGACCGAAGTCATCCGTGTCGCGGTCGCCAATGCCGTAGAGCTTCTTCGTCGCGTCCGACTCCTTGTTCAAGTCCAGCACGGCGGGCATCTGGCTCTGCATCTTGAAGGCGAGCTCGAAGCTCTCAATGACGCCCTCGATCTCCGCGTTCTGCGGGTCGCGCGCGAGCGCCTCGCGGTTGAGCGACTGAATCAAGTCGAGCTCCAGCCGCTGCGCCTGCGCGGTGCCGGGCGGCTGAAGGTTCTTCACCTGCGCCTGCGAACCACTGAACCGCCCGCCGCTGCCGATGCGCGTGCCTTGGTAAATCGCCGGCAGGAACGCGCTGCCGTAGTTCTGCGCGCCGCCAACGTTGTTGGGCGGCGCGATGGTGATGAAGCCGGGCAGGTTCTCGTTGTCCGTGCCAAGGCCGTAGGTCGCCCACGCACCCAGCGACGGCCGCACAAACTGCGACGTGCCCGTGTGCAACCGCAGGAAGGCCTGCGGGTGCGCCGGCAAATCCGTCTGCATGGAGCGAAGGAGCGCGAGATCGTCCGCGTGCTGGGCGACGTTCGGGAAGAAGTCAGAAATCCACAGGCCGCTCTTGCCACGCTGCTTGAACTCCGCCTTCGGGGCCATCCACACGCTGCCGGGGCGCGAGCCGGGCTTGCCGTCGTCCGCGAAGAGCCTCGGCTTGTAGTCGAACGTGTCCACATGCGACGGCCCGCCGCTCATGCACAGGAAGATGACGCGCTTGGCGCGCGGCGTGAAATGCGGCTGCTTCGGCGCGAGCGGCTTGTCGGCAGCGGCTGCAGCCCGCGCGGCCAACGCCGAGAAGGCCAGCCAGCCGAAGCCGCACGAGACGGAGGACAACGCGGCGCGACGGGACATGGAGTGCGAAATGCGGAGTGCGGAGTGCGGAATGGAAGACATGACGTTCGGATGGTTCGGGGTTATCTGGAACGGCTCGTCAGTCAGGGGGCAGGGAAAGCGGCGATTGGGCCACTCTCATGAGCACCCGGCTTCAGCCGGGTGTTCGCTCGCACAGAGACTGAGCAAACCGTTTCAACGGTTTGCTCGAAGAGTGGTGGACAACGCTCAAACCGTTGAAACGGTTTCAGCTGCGTATCGGCGAAGGCCACCCGGCTGAAGCCGGGTGCTAACGAGCGGAGGCTTGGAGAGCGGACGCCCGTTGCTGGCAGCAGAAGACTTGCCGCGGACGTAGGTGCCCGCGCTCCGGCCTTCATCTGTATTTCATCTGTGTTCATCTGTGGCTTCAGTTCAATTGCCGAAACTCCGCGCTCGCGAACAGCGCGCGGCAGTAGCTGGTCCACGCGGCGGCTTGCAGCGCGGGGCTGGCGGGCTTGCCGCCGGTGAACTTGGTGAAGAAGTCCTGTGCGGACTTGAATTCGCTCGCGCTGGGCGGGCGCGTGAGCGTGAGCCAGTAGGCTACGTTCACCCGTTCCTTGAGTTGCGCTGGCTCGTCCGCGCTGACTCCAGAGGACTGCCAACGCAACAGGCGGTTCGCGAGCGAACCGGCTTGCTCGGCCACAAACGGGCTGTTCAGGAGGAAGAGCGCCTGCGCGGGAACGCTCGTGCTCTCGCGCTTGCCGGTCACCAGGCTCGCGTCGGGGAAGTCGAACAACTCCAGCACCTCCGGTTCCCGGTCGCGCACGATGGGCAGATAAACCGAGCGATGCGTGGTGTCGGCGTTGAGCTGCGCTTCGGAAAGACCGAGCGCGGCAGTGTTCGGCCCATCAATCGGAAAATCTCCCTTCATCGCCACGACGGACCCGACAGGGGCCTTGAGGTCGAGGCGACCCGCCGCGTGCAGCATCGCGTCGCGCACGCCCTCAGCATCAAGCCGGCGCGGGGACATGCGCCACTGAAGCCGGTTCTCCGGGTCGGCAGTGTGGTTCTTCTCGTCGTAGGCGGTGGCCATCCGGTAGGTGCGGCTCAAGACGATTTCACGGATGAGCCGCTTGGTGCTCCACCCGTTCTCCATGAAGCGCACGGCCAGCGTGTCGAGCAGCGCCTGGTTGCTCGGCTTGCCGCCCGTGGTGCCGAAGTTGTCCGGCGAGTTCACGAGGCCCTCGCCCAGCAGCCAGCCCCACACGCGATTGACCCACACGCGCGCAGTGAGCGGATTGCCCGCGCTCGTAAGCCACTCGGCCAGTTCCTTGCGTCCGCTGGCGGAGGTCGGGATGCGCGGCGGCGGGCCGTGCGTGAGCGCGACGGGAAAGGCGCGCGCGACCTTCTCGGCGGGCTTGCTGGCATCGCCACGCGTGTAGAGTGCCGCGTCCGCGATGGCGCTGAACTCATCGGGCCGCCCGCCGCCGATGCGGCCTTCGGCAAAGCGCCGGAAGTTCGCCATCCGCTCCGAAGTCTGCGTGCGCGGCAGGTCCTGCACGCCCATCGCCAGCGCCTTCTCCTCGCCAGTCGTGGCGTCGTATTGCTTGAGGCGCGATTCGAGCTGGCCGGTCTCGAACAGCAGGCGCAGCCGGTCGAGCGTGCGGCGCGGGTCGTTGTCCGCTTGCGGGCCTTTGCCTTTCTGGCCGGGCGCGGGGTTGAACAAGTCGCGCAGTTCGTTGCGCTTGTCGGCGAGTTGCTTCTCCACGCGCGCGCGCTCCTCGCGACCCATTGTGCGGTTGAGCGTCGGGGCGCTGGCGTTCTTCGGCAGGTCAAACAGCTCCGACGGACGCCGGGTCTGCACGCCCTGCACCGTGCCGTAGCGCGTTTCCGTGGAGAGTAAAATGCCGGCCAGCGCGTAATACTCCTTCTGCGAGATGGGGTCGAACTTGTGGTCGTGGCAGCGCGCGCAGGCGATGGTGGTGCCGAGGAAGGCCTGCGAGAGCGTGTCAATCTGCTCGTCCGCGACATCCAGGTAGAACAGGCGCGCGTTCTGTTCGTTCAGACTTCGCGGGCCGATGGCGAGGAAGCCCGTGGCCACAAGCTGCTCGGCCCTTTGCTTGTCGCTGCTCGACGGCAGCAAGTCGCCCGCGACCTGCTCGCACACGAAGCGGTCGTAGGGCTTGTCCGCGTTGAAGGCGGCGATGACGTAATCGCGGTAGCGCCACGCGTGCGGGTAGGAGGTGTTCACATCCTTGCCGGTGGACTCGGCGTAGCGCGCCACATCGAGCCAGTGCCGCCCCCAGCGCTCACCGAACTGCGGCGAGGCGAGCAGCCGGTCCACGACGTTTGCGAGCGGGTCGGCGGACTTGTCGTCGAGGAAGGCGTTCACCTCGTCGAACGTCGGCGGCAGGCCGATAAGGTCAAAGTAAACGCGGCGCAGCAATGTGAGCTTGCTGGCGTCGGCCACCGGCGCGAGGCCCTTCGACTCCAGATTCGCGAGCACGAAGCGGTCAATGTCCGTTTTCGGCCAAGCGGTGTTCTTCACCACAGGCACGGGCGATTTCTTCGGCGGCTGATAAGCCCAGTGGTCCTTCGCCTTCGAGCCATCGTATTCCTTCTTGGCGACCGCGCCGCCGGTGCGCGGGTCGGCGGCTCCGGTCTGAATCCAGCGTTCGAAGTCCTTGATGACGGAGTCAGAAAGCTTCCCGCCGTCTTTCTCCGGCGGCATCTGGAGGTCGTTCTTCGTGTAGCGGATGGCTTCGAGGAGCAACGACTTCTTCGTGTCGCCGGGCACGACGGCTGGGCCGGAATCGCCGCCCTTGCGAACACTCTCCCGCGTGTCGAGCGCGAGGCCGCCCTTGATTTTATTACCCTCGCCGGTGGCGTGGCACTTGTAGCACTTCTCGACGAGCACCGGGCGAATCTTGGACTCGAAGAAGGCCAGTTCCTCCGGCGACGCGGCGCGCGCGGGCGTCTTGGCGGTTGTTGCTGACTTGGGCGAGGCAAATTGCGGCTGCGCCGGCTCGATCGCACCGGGCCGGCCTGCGCCAGCGCGCAGGGCGGCAATCTCCTGAAACTCCGCGGCCGAGAGGAAGCCGTCCTTGTCCTTGTCCAGCAGCGTGAAGGTCGCGTCCGCCATGCCCGCGGGTTGGGACTTCGTGAACGGTGCGTTGGCGAACTCGCGCTTGTCCACCTTGCCATCGCGGTTCGTGTCGAGGAAACGGAAGGCGGTGGCCGGGTCAGGCAGCCCGCCGGGGCCTTTTTTGCCCGGCTGCTGCGCGAGGACCACGGCGGCAAGACCAACGGAAAGCGGGAGAGTCCAGAGGAGCTTGTTCATGGCCGGCTGAAAGTTGCACTCAACACAACATTGACGACGCCCAACGGATGCAGCGGTTACTTGGAACTTGCAGGTGATGCGAGCGTTTCCGTCCTGCCCAACCCATCGAGCACCAGCCGCATCAGCTCGCGCTCCTGAAAACGGCGCGGTCCCTCGGCGAACTGGACGATGAGAAGCTTCTGCGATGGGACAATATAGAGCTTTTGCTTGCCCGCGCCGGCGGCCATCACGAGGTCGCGGGGGCGCTCGTCGGAGGCGTTGAGCCAGAAGGTGAGGCCGTAAGTCGGATGCGCCTTCGTGCCTCGGAAACATTCGTCCAGCAGCTTTTCGGGGACGAGTTGCTTGCCGTCCCACGCGCCCTTGTTCAGCACGAGCAAACCAAACTTTGCCCACTCGTGCGCAGTGAGCATCGCCCCAGAGGGAAGCTGGGGATTCCCGTTCGTGTCCTTCCGCCAGATGGACGACTTCAGACCGATGGGGTCGAGCAGGCGACGCTTGAGGTATCCTTCGACCGTTTCCTTGCGCGGCTCCAGCTTACGGCGGAGCAGCTCTCCAAAGCACTGAAAAGGCACCGGACCATACTGAAACTTCTCGCCGGGCGGAAACTTCGCCTCGGCCAGCCAAACCGCCTCTTTGTAGCTGGGCACGTCGCCGCCTTCGCCACCCGCAATGCCGCTGGTGAGCGTGAGCAACTGGTGAATGGTGATTTGAGACTTTCGAGCGTCGGTCCCCCATTCCGTAAGCGTGTCCGCGACTTTCTCATCGAGCTGCAGCAGACCATCCTCCACCGCCAGCACTGCCAGCACACCCACAAAACTCTTTGTGCCGCTCGCGAGTCGATGCGGAGTCTCGCGCTCGTGACCGTTCATGAATTCCTCAAAAACAAGCCGGCCGCCACGATACACAAGCAGCGCGTGGCCGTTGCAGGTGCGGAGGTAATCGGCCGCAGGCTTGAAGGAACTGGACGTCGATCTGGCCGTCGCCTCAGTCTGCGCCTGGACCAATCCAACCGTCGCGAGCACAAAAGCCACTTGGATGGCAGCCAGCGATCTCATGGTTCTTGGTCCCGTTGATCCTGCTCCACCGAGCCGGAGCAGGCAACCGTGTTTTCGGCCTGACCATAAAGTTCCCGGCAAAGAAAAAGCCCGCTCGGTTAGAGCGGGCTGTGAGAAGGCTGATAATGTGTTTCGACTACTTCGCGGCTTCGCCCTTCGGGACCTCGGCAGGTGCGGCAGCCTCGTTCTCCACGAACTCGATGATGGCGAGTTGGGCCGCGTCACCCTGACGCTCGCTGAGCTTGAGAATGCGGGTGTAGCCACCATTGCGGCCCTTGAACTGGGGCGCAATCTTGTCGAAAAGGATGTGAACCACATCCTCGTTCTCACGCCACTTGTCGCGGAGAACCTTCCCCTTGCGCTTGGGCGTGCCCTTGAAGTGTGAACGAGATTGTTGGCGCAGCCGGGCAGCGACGAGGCGACGGCAATGCACGTTCTCCGCAGTGAGCGCAGCTTTCTGCTTTTGATCAGCAGAAGCGGCAGCTTCGACCGCCTGGTTAGCCCGGCAACCCAAAGTGACCAACTTCTCGATGACGGGTCGCAATGCCTTGGCTTTGGCCAAGGTGGTGGTAACCCGCTTGGCTTTGATAAGGCTGCACGCCATGTTGGCCAGCATCGCATTGCGATGCTCGCCTGTGCGGCCCAGTTTGGCTGTTCGCTTAAGATGGCGCATAGTCGGTTATTGAGTGATCGCTGCCTTCTCCTCTTTCGGAGCATCCAGCAGGCTTGTGTCGAAGGTCATGCCTAATCCAAGCCCAAGGGCTGTAAGCTTGTCCTTGATTTCCTGTAGGGACTTCTTGCCGAAATTGCGATACTTCAGCATGTCGCCCTCGGTCTTCATCGCAAGCTGGCCGACCGTGGTGATGTTGGCGTTGTTCAGGCAGTTGGCAGCACGGACTGAAAGCTCAATCTCGTTCACGCTCATGTTGAGCAGCTTTTTGAGCTTGTTCTTGTCCTCGTCCTGCCGGTTTTCCACTTCGGTGAACTGAACCGCGTTCCGGTCGTAGTTCACGAACACGTCCAAATGCTTCTGGAGAATGGCGCTGGCTTGGAGGAGTGCATCGTCAGGAGTAATCCGCCCATCCGTCCACAGCTCAACCACCAAGCGATCGTAGTCGGTCCGCTGCCCGACACGGGCGGCTTCGACGAAGTATTTCACGCGTGTCACGGGGGAAAAAATACTGTCGATCGCGATAACGCCGATCGGCTGATCTGACTTCTTGTTCTCGTCTCCAGGGCAAAAGCCTCGGCCGAGTTTCACTTCCAACTCCATGGTGAGCTTTCGCTTCTTATCCAAGGTGCAGATGACCTGCTCGGGATTCACCAATTGAATGTGCTGGTTCAATTCAATGTCCCCAGCGGTCACAACGCCCTCTTTATTGACACTCAGGATCAGTTGTTGAGCGTCATGGGTGTCAGACTTGAATTTGACCTTCTTTAGGTTGAGCACGATCTCCGTGACGTCCTCCACCACTCCTTCAACAATGGCAAATTCGTGCTGTGCCCCGTCAATCTTTACCGAGGTAATTGCCGCCCCCTCAAGGGAGCCAAGCAAGACCCTACGAAGTGAGTTTCCTATCGTATGGCCAAAGCCCGTCTCGAAGGGCTCAGCACTGAACTTGGCGTAGGTGGTGGTCGCAGAAGATTCATCCTTCTGCAAACGCTTGGGCATTTCAAAACGACCTAAACGGATTGGCATATGTGTTTTCTGGCGATTTTAATCTGGCTGCAAACGCATTATTCCCGCTCGCTCACAGCCCGTGTAATCGCTTTGTGCCTCCGCACGGCGGAGGCGTTTATATTAGCGGGAATAAAACTCGACTACAGCCTGCTCGTTGGCAATTGGCTGGATTTCGTCACGCGAGGGCACTCGCACCAATGTTCCTCGAAAGGCGTCTTTGTTGAGCGTAAGCCACTCGGGGACCGCACGCGAGGTGGACAACTCCAAATTCTTCGTGGCGAGCTGGCGAGAAACGCTGGAGTCCTTCACTTCAATCACATCGTTCACTTTCACCGCATAGGACGAAATGCTGACTTTGCGGCCGTTTACCTTGATATGGCCGTGGCCGACCATCTGGCGAGCCGCAGACCGCGTTACCGCAAAGCCAAGTCCGTATACCAGGCTGTCCAAGCGGGTCTCAAGGATCTGGAGCATCAACTCACCCGTTACACCACGCTGCCGGAGTGCTTTGGCATAAATGTTACGGAACTGCTTCTCTTGCAAGCCGTAGTAATAGCGGAATTTTTGCTTTTCCAGCAAACCAAGTCCGTATTCCGTGGACTTGCGGCGAGCACCCTTGGGACCGTGAACACCCGGCGGATAGTTGCGGCGCTCCAAGTATTTCGAGGGGCCAAAAATCGGAATGCCAAAGCGTCGGCTGATGCGAACACGAGGACCTGTATAGCGAGCCATAAGTTATTTCTAAACTGAGAGTTGCATTGCGGGACTACACGCGGCGCTTCTTGCGAGGGCGGCATCCATTGTGAGGCACGGGGGTCACGTCCTTTATGGTCGAGATTTCCAACCCTATGGCCTGCAACGCACGAATTGCCGACTCGCGGCCAGATCCAGGCCCACTGACACGAATCTCAACCTCACGCAACCCGTGAGACATCGCCTGGCGAGCGGCATCTTGTGCTACCTGTTGTGCGGCGAAAGCGGTGCTTTTGCGGGACCCTTTGAAGCCCACACGTCCTGCGCTAGACCAGCCAATTACGTTTCCCTGCATGTCCGTAATCGAAACGTTGGTGTTGTTAAAGGTAGAGAGAATATGCGCAATACCAATGGCAATGTTCTTTGCCCCCTTGGCCTTTATGATCTTTTTGCCAGCGTTTTCATCGGCCAGCAACTCAGCGGCTGTCGGGGCAGCAGCCATCACAGGTGCACCTGCCGCTGGAGCGGCCGCCGGAGTGGCAACCGACGCTGGAGCAGCATCCCTCCTTGCCTTTGACTCCGCAGTCACTTCCGTGGGCGGTGCGCCTTCAGCCTTGGTTTCTTTCTTAGCCGGACTTTTTTTCTTTTCTTCAGCCATAGCAGTAATTCTTTAAGCTGCGGGTTTGGCGGCAGCACGCTGCACGCCCACAGTCCGCCGCGGCCCTTTACGGGTCCGCGAGTTAGTTTGTGTTCTCTGACCCCGAACCGGCAGACTCTTCAAATGGCGGACGCCACGGTAGCATTTGATCGCCTGCAACCGCTTTAAATTGAGGCCCAATTCACGGCGCAAATCACCTTCGATGACATACTTGCCGTCTTGAATTGCATGCACAATCTGCGACAACTGAGCTTCGGTAAGGTTTTTAGCCCGGGTTGCCGGGTCAATCTGAGCCTTCGCGATAATCTCCCGCGCATTAACCGGCCCGATGCCATAAATGTAGCGGAGTGCAATATCGATCCGTTTGTCTCCAGGAATATCAACACCAATTATGCGTGCCATATGCTATAAGTATTAACCCTGACGCTGTTTGTGCCGAGCGTTACTGCATATCACGCGAATGACGCCCTTGCGCTTCACTATTTTGCAGTGCTCGCACATTTTTTTAACCGACGCCCGAACTTTCATAGTTTGTCTTCTTTCAAGATTACTCTGCCCTGCGACAAATCGCAGGGCGACAATAGAATTGTCACCATCTCACCGACTTTCACTTGCGTGGCCAATGGCCTCTGAACTCGTGACAAATGGCCTAACATTTGATGACCGTTACTTAATCCGACGACAAAAACAGAATTTTCCAACATTGCTATGATTTGGCCCTCAATGAAGAAGGCAGATTCTCTGGACATGTCAGTATTTCTGGCTCGGATTGAGTGATGAGAACTGTGTGCTCCATATGAGCCGACGGCAATCCGTCCTGCGTCACCACAGTCCACCCATCACTCAACACCTTAACGACCGCAGACCCCGCATTGACCATCGGTTCAATCGCGATAGTCATGCCAGGCCGCAATTTCACAGAGCCCTTTCCATTCTCCACGAAGTTTGGCACTTGTGGCTCTTCGTGAACAGTTCGACCGACGCCATGCCCGACAAATTCCCGCACCACGTTGAATCCGTGAGCTTCAACGTGCCTTTGAACGGCACGCGAAATGTCAACTACACGGTTACCAGGCAGGGCGCACGCGATACCTTTATACAGGGCCTGCGTGGTCACATCAATCAATTTCTGGGCAACCAGACTACATCCGCCGACCGCAACAGTTTTCGCGGTGTCCCCTACATAGCCTTGGTATCGGACGCCGACGTCCAGACTTATGATGTCACCAAACTGAATACGCCGAGTCCCTGCGATGCCGTGAACCACTTCGTCGTTGACCGATATACATATGTTACACGGGTAACCGCGATACCCTATAAACGCGCTCGTTGCCCCGTAGCACCGAATCTTTGATGCAGCGAATCCGTCAATTTCTTGCGTGGTTACACCAGGACGTATGTATGCGACGATGTCGTTAAGCACGACGGCAGCTATCGCGCCGGCAGCCCGCATAATGACCAGTTCGCGTTCTGTTTTGTAATTTATCACGGGATGATCCAGTGATGGATAGCACCTTACTGCTTTCCACACCGTCACCGGCTTAGAATCAATGAACAAATCAAAATCCTAACACTAGCAGATGAAAGGTCCGACCATGCTAGCCCTACCCATTCTATCCCCAATATTGCGATGTAGAATCATTCAAAACTGAAAGAACTAGAAACGTCCGCGCAGTCTTGGACCTTTGCCGCCCTTTGACCCGCTAAGGAATCCGTCGTAGTGTCGCATGAGAAGATGTGACTCCATCATCCGCATTGTATCCAGAACAACTCCAACTGTAATCAACAAACTTGTCCCGCCAAAAAACTGAGCGACATAATAGTTAATACCTAAAGAGCGAGAGAGAACCTGTGGAATAATCGCGATGACCACAAGAAAAAGAGCTCCCGCGAGAGTAATTCGGCTCATCGTATGATGTAGAAAATCGGTCGTTGCCTGCCCCGGCCGAACGCCAGGGATATAGCCCCCATATTTCTTCAGATCGTCCGCAATCTGAACTTCGTTAAACTGGGTTGCGACCCAAAAGTATGAAAAAAACAAAATCATTCCACTAAACAAGAACATATGGAGATATTGGTCCTCCCTGAAGTGAACCGCCAGTTCCTCCAGAAACTTGAAATCCAGCGACTTGCCAAGCATATCTAGTAATTTTTCCGGAAACATCAAAATTGCCTGTGCAAAGATAATGGGCATTACGCCGGCATAGTTTACTTTCAAGGGCATAAATGAACTGCCTCCTTGAACCATCTTCCGTCCGACTGTCCGCTGAGCATACTGAACAGGTATTTTTCGCTGTGCCTGAGTGACCGCAATTACCCCAGCAATCACGAACAGCAGTAATCCGAGCATCATCGCGCCATGGAAGACTGGATTGAAGCGAGACTCGACTCCTTCGGGAGGGAAAAACATTTCGATTAGTGCCTGAATAGTCTGGGGAATACGGGCGAGAATGCCCACGGTAATAACAAGCGAAACACCGTTCCCAATGCCGCGTTCACTGATCTGCTCACCCAGCCACATAAGCAGCAAGGTCCCAGTCGTAAGTAGAAGTGTTGTCTGAAGCCGATACAGCATTCCAGGCTCTTGCACCAATTGTCCCGGAAAGCCTTGGAATATTTTGTCGGGATTTTCCCATGCAATTGCCATGACGAAGCCCTGCCCCAAACAAAGTAAAACGGTAAGATATCGTCCGTATTGTATAATTTTCGCTCTTCCGCCTTCTTCCCGAGCTAGCTTGCTTAGCTGGGGAATTACCGCGCTTAACAACTGAATAATAATTGTGGCGCTGATGTAGGGCATGATACCCAAGGATCCGATGCCGCAGCGCTCAAGAGCACCACCTGTAAACATCGAATACATACTAAGGAGGCCGCCCCCTTCCTTGGAGGCCATTTTCTCGAAGTAGTCGGACAGCGCCTGACCATCAAGGCCGGGCAGCGGGAGCATGGATATAAGGCGGCAGATCCCTAGAACAATAAGCGTGTAGAAGATGCGAGACTTCAGCTCCGGTATTTTGAAGCAGTTAACAAATGTGTTGAGTATGTTTTGGAACATGAGCCGAAACTATCCGACTTGTATAACTGCTAGGCTGTTTTTTCAGCAATCACTTCACACATTCCGCCCATACTTTCGATTTGCTTTCGGGCCGAAGCACTAAACGCATCGGCGACGACCGTAAGCTTCTTAGTTAGCTTACCACTACCAAGAATCTTGATCCCACCGTTCGTTTTCCCTCTGGCGAGTCGCGCATCCCGCATGGCCGCGACATCAACGCGCGCACCATCGGGAAATGAGTTGAGCGATTCAACGCTGACGGGAAGGTAAGCAATGGCAAATCGTGCATTGTTAAATCCCCTCTTGGGAATTCGACGAATCAGTGGCATCTGGCCACCTTCAAATCCAATCCGGATTGAGGAACCGCTGCGAGCCGTTTGGCCTTTTCCGCCACGACCTGAGGTCTTCCCATGGCCGCTGGACTCACCGGATCCAAGACGCTTTTTGCGATGCTTAGCCCCGGGACGGGGCTTAAGGTTGTGTAAGCGCATCATATCGTAAATTAATCGTGCAATTTTGGCTTCTACTTATTCGAACCGAGCTGAACGCCCCGTCGCGCCGCTACCTCATCGCGCTGCCGAAGGCTCAAGAGTGCAGCAATTGTCGCTTTTGCAACATTCGCAGCATTCTTGGAACCGAGCGACTTGCTCAAGGCGTCCTTGATGCCCGCAGTTTCCAAAACAGCGCGCACCGTCTTGCCGGCGATAAGTCCTGTGCCTGGAGATGCGGGACGCAGAAGAACTTTCGCTCCATCGAATGCACAATAGCAATCATGCGCGATAGTCGGCCCAGATATTGACAGAGTGAGCATGTTCTGACGAGACGCCTCTCCACCCTTTTTTATGGCTTCGGACACTTCGCTGGATTTTCCAAGCCCAAGGCCGACCCGGCCCTTTCGGTCTCCAGTCACAACGAGGGCGCTGAAACTGAAGCGGCGCCCACCCTTTACAACCTTTGCGGAGCGGTTTATGAAGAGCACCTTCTCCATGAACTCGCTGTTTTGCGCAGATGAGTCCTCTTGGTTCCTATTGCGACGAGGCCCGCGCCCAGGACCACGGCGGTCGCCTCGTTGGTTACCTGAAGACGTTGACGCTTCCACAGGGTTAGGTTGCGTATTTACTGGGGCGGGGGTAATCTGTTCAGACACGGGAAGAGTCTCCTAGTTTCGATTAAAATTGCAAACCACCTTCACGGGCTGCATCAGCAAGTGCCTTAACTTTCCCGTGATATCGCGCGCCTGCACGATCAAACACCACCGACGAAATACCCTTGGCTCTAGCTGCTTCCGCAGCGTTTCGCCCAATGGCTACAGCACTTTTAACGTTTGCTCCAAGTGTTGTGACTTTGGCTGAGGATTTAGACCGTGTGGAGCTGGAAGCCAAAGTTACGCCCTTCGCGTCGTCAATGAACTGCACGTAAATATGAGCGTTTGTAAAACGAACGCTCATTCTAGGACGCTCGCTCGTGCCAACTACTTTTTTTCGGAGACGCCAAACTCGCAACTGGCGCAACTGATGTTTCTTCTGAGTTCTCATACTTGTCACACGGTTTTGGCCGTGAGCTTTAATATTACTGAACGGTCTTACCTTCCTTGCGCACAATGTGTTCGCCAGAATAGCGAACCCCTTTACCCTTGTAGGGCTCAGGAGGGTAGAAGGAACGAATTTCTGACGCCACTTGCCCAACGACCTGTTTGTTGGGACCTTCTATCGTAAGTTTGGTATTGTCTTCCACTGTAACCTTAATCTGCTCAGGAATATCGTAGAGTATCGGGTGAGAAAAACCAAGCGCGAGATCCAAATGTTTTCCTTTTACGGCAGCCTTGAAGCCGACCCCGTGGATCTCCAGCTTTTTGACATAACCATCACTGACTCCCTTTACCATATTATTTATAAGAGCCCGAGTCAGCCCATGCAAGGATTTCGCCTGCGCATCGTCGCCCTGACGCTCAACCACAACTTGGTCCTTCTTCACAACTGCGGACACACGCGCGGGGATAGTCTGCCCTAGCTTCCCTTTGGGTCCTTCGACGGCAACGAAGGAACCCTTTACTTCCACCTTCACCTTTGGAGGAATGACAACCGGTAGTTTACCAATTCGTGACATATACTTCAAATTTCTTACCAGACGTAGCAAAGCAATTCACCACCTGTGTTATTTCGGAGAGCATCGCTTCCTGTGACAATGCCTGTTGGAGTAGAAAGGATGGCCGTGCCCATTCCATTACGAACCTTGGGAATCTCTGTCGAGCCAACATACCGCCTGAGACCTGGACGGCTGACGCGCTGCAGGCCGTCAATAATGCACTTTCTGCCTTCATACTTCAGGCGCAGTTTGATGGTCTTCTTTACAGTTCCCTCAACTGTTACATCAGCAATGTAGCCCTCGCGCTTCAGCAGGCGTGAGATGCCTTCCTTCATCTTAGAATGTGGAACTTCAACAACTGTCAGTTGGGCGTTGCCACCATTCCTAAGCCGGGTCAAAAGATCTGCAATTGGATCGCTCATAATTACCAACTAGATTTGGTCACCCCTGGGATCATACCGGACAGCGCAAGCTCCCGAAAAGTCAAACGAGAGACTCCAAATTTCCGAATAAAGGCATGACGACGTCCACTGATTGCGCAGCGATTAACAAGACGCACCGGTGAAGCATTTCTGGGAAGCTTGGAAAGGCCCGCATAATCACGCTTTGCCTTTAACTCAGCGCGCTTAGCGGCGAATTTCTTGACCGTTGCCAACTTGCGCTTGTCGCGCTCCAACCATGCAGTCTTTGCCATAATGATGTTACTTTTCTGCGAAAGGCATGCCCATCAGTCTCAGCAAGTCGCGCGCTTCATCATCTGTAGGCGCTGATGTGACGATGGTAATGTCCATGCCTTGTTGACGCTTAATTTTGTCCAAATCAATCTCTGGGAAAATTGTTTGATCAGAAACTCCCAGCGAATAATTTCCACGACCATCAAACTTTCTGGGACTAATACCGCGAAAGTCACGAATGCGAGGCAAGGCGGTAGCGACCAAGCGGTCGAAAAACTCATACATGGCATCACGCCTGAGGGTGACGTAGCAGCCAACTGGCTGATTCTGTCTGAGCTTAAAATTCGCAATGCTCTTGCGCGATTTAGTGACAACCGGTTTTCTGCCAGTGATTGCTGCTAGATCCTTCGCGGCGTCATCTACCGCACTTTTTTCCAAGGATGCGCTTACGCCCATGTTGACAACAATCTTTTCAATTCTCGGAACTTGGTGAACGTTCCGATAATTCCGCTTGTTTGCCAGTGCCGGCCGCACTTCGCTTATATACTTCTTGTAGATTCTCGATTCCATAGGGTTCAACCTTGGGAAGTTGTGGCAACTGAATTGCGCCGTTTGTCGTATTTCTCGGCCTTCATCACGTTGGAAACGTGAATAGACCCCTCGCGCTCGACGATGGAACCATTAGGATTCTGCTGACTCTTGCGCAAGTGCTTCTTCTGGATGTTCACACCCTCAACAATCACCCGGCTCTTCTTAGTGAGCACCGAGATAATCTTGCCGCGCTTGCCTTTTTCCTTGCCGGTGATGACGACAACCTCATCTCCGTTTTTCACATGAAATCTACTGGCCATAACTAGATAACCTCCGGAGCAAGGGATATAATTTTCATGAACTTGAGATCACGCAATTCCCGGGCAACAGGTCCGAATATGCGGGTTCCTTTCGGGTTTTGTTCAGCGTCAATAATGACGATCGCATTTCTATCAAACCTTAGATACGAACCGTCGGCACGACGAATTGACTGACGCGTCCGAACCACGACCGCATCACACACGTCGCCTTTTTTAACCGAACCATCAGGAGATGCTTCCTTAATGTGGCATTTAATGACTTCGCCCACGTGCGCGTAAGCTTGATTTTTTCCAAGAACGCCAATCACCGCTGCCCGCTTGGCACCGGTGTTATCGGCAACATCACATATGGAGCGAATTTGCAGCATATTTTATCTCGGTTAGGCAGTTACTTGAGCCTGCTCCGCAGCCTTCTCCACTACCTCAATCAAACGCCACCGCTTGGTTTTCGATAGAGGGCGTGTTTCAACGATTCGAACTATGTCACCAATATTGGCTTCGCCTTTTTCGTCGTGGGCGTAAAATTTGTGAAAGCTCGTAACTACCTTTTTAAACTGAGCATGTGGAAATCGGCGTTTTACACTAACAACAATGGTCTTCTGCATCTTGTTGGAAACGACTTCGCCAGTGCGTTCCTTGCGCTGGTTGCGGATATTCTGTTGGGCAGTCTCGGACATAGGTTGATTATGCGGCTTTAGTTTGCATGCGCAACTGTGTGATACGTGTCTCAACCCGAGCGATATCTTTACGCAAGATGCGAAGTCGGGTCGGCTTTTCCAATTGAGCAGTGGCTTTTTGAAGGCGCAAATTGAAGAGTTCCTGGCGCAAATCCCGGCTTTTGGACGCCAGTTCCACGAGGCTAAGATCTTTTAGTTCAGAGAATTTCATGACTCACCTTCAGTGTTAAGCGTGTGCGTGGCGTGTGATGAATTTCGTTTTGATTGGCATCTTGGTCGCAGCCAAACGCATAGCTTCTCGTGCCATAGGCTCTGGAATCCCATCGACTTCAAACAATACATTTGCGGGTCGGATCACTGCCACCCAACCCTCGACACCACCCTTTCCGGTGCCCATTCGAACCTCGAGCGGTTTCTTTGTGAAGGATTTGTCGGGGAAAACGCGGATCCACATTTTCCCACGACGCTTCATGTGACGTGAGATAACTACACGACAGGCCTCGATAATCTTGCTATCCAGCCAGCATCGCTCCAAAGCCATGAGGCCATACTCGCCAAATGCGACAGTGTTGCCACGGGTGGCCAAACCACGCCGCGCACCACGGTGCATTTTACGATACTTTACTCTTGCGGGCATCATCGCCATGGCTATTCCTCAGTCTAAAGATTAATTGGTTTGGGCAGAAACGGAATTGGACGAACTAATTGCAGGTTGCTTCGCATCCTTCTCTTTGACTTCGTCCTTACATATCCAGCACTTGACGCCAAGCTTGCCGTAGACAGTGTTGGCCTCGGCGAAACCATACTCGATATTAGCTCGGAGTGTATGAAGGGGAACACTTCCTTCCAGATATTTTTCAACGCGGGCAATTTCTGCCCCGCCTAAGCGCCCTGCACAACGGACACGAATACCTTGAACGCCCGACATTTGCATAGCCGTTTGAACGGCCTTTTTCATCGCGCGGCGGAACGAAACGCGCCGTTCCAGTTGCAAGGCGATGTTCTCCGCAACCAACTGAGCATCAGCCTCCGGGGACTTGACCTCGATGATGTCCACATAAACTTCTTTACCCGTGAGTTTGCTCAAATCTTCCTTCAGCTTGTCAATTTCAGCACCCTTGCGACCGATCACCACACCAGGACGAGCTGTGTAAATCGTGATTCGGCATCGGTTTGCTGCCCGCTCAATACCGATGCGTGGAACAGAGGCTGACTCCAGCTTCTTTTTGAGAATCGAGCGAATCTTGTAGTCTTCCACAAGCAGAGGGCCAAAGCCTTTCTTGTCTGAATACCACTTCGACCGCCAGTCTTTGTTGACGGCGACACGAAGTCCGACGGGATTGGATTTTTGACCCATACAATTACTGGTCGGAGAGAACGATTTTAATATGGCTATTACGCTTGATGATCGGTCCAGCTGATCCGCGCGCCTTCGGCGTGAAGCGCTTCAATCGGCTTGCGGTAAGCGCCAAGGCTTCATGCACAATCAGATTCTCTGCTTTAAGCCCGTTGTTGTTCTCCGCATTAGCAATCGCCGACTTCAGGGTTTTGGCAACTGCACGAGCTGACTTGCGGGGGATCACGGCCAGAACATTCTGGGCGTCAAGCACGCGCATGCCTTGAATCTGCCGAACGACTTCACGCACCTTTTGGGGTGACATGCGGAAGTTTTTGAGAAAAGCCTGAACTTCCATACTACTTTGCCTCCGCCTTGGCGGTGTGAGCGCCGTGCTTCTTGAAAATTCGCGTGAGAGCAAACTCACCCAATTTGTGCCCCACCATGTTCTCAGTAACGAAAACCGGCAGGAACTGCTTACCGTTGTGAACATTGAAAGTCAAACCAATGAACTCGGGAGTAATTGTAGACCGCCGCGACCAAGTTTTGATCGGAGCCTTCGAACTCGAGCTTTTAATCTTCTGGATTTTTTCCTGAAGACTGGCCTCAACAAAGGGGCCTTTTTTAATTGAACGTCCCATATTCTATTAGCTTTGCTTCATCGGCCGCCCATCGCGACGGACCACAATAAAGCGGTTGGAATCCTTGGTTTTAACACGCGTGCGGTAACCCTTTGCGACGACACCCCAAGGAGAAGTTAATTGTTGCCATCCACCGCCACCCTTGCTTTTCCCCTGCCCCCCACCATTGGGGTGGTCAACTGGGTTGCGAGCCATACCGCGGCTGATTGGTCTAATCCCGCGATGCCGACTACGACCAGCCTTGCCCAAAACTATCTTCTCATGTTCGGTATTGCCGACCTGCCCAATAGTGGCGTAGCAGCTCTCGTTCACCTTACGAATTTCACCCGAAGGTAGGCGCAACTGCGCATAGCCCGAATCCACAGACATGAGCGTCGCGGCAGAACCTGCGGAACGAACTATCTGCGCACCCTTACCAGGGATCAGTTCGATCGCATGAATCGGCAATCCAACTGGAACTGACTTTAGAGGGATTGAATTCCCCACGTCAGCAGATGCAGCGGGTCCTGACATCACCTTAGCCCCAACGGCTAGCCCAACTGGCGCAATAATATAACGCTTTTCACCGTCTTTGTAAGTCAGCAGTGCCAAGCGGGCGGTTCGGATTGGGTCATATTCAATCGCAGTAACTTCCGCTATAACCCCATGCTTGTTGCGTTTGAAGTCAACCAAACGGATTTTCTGCTTGTGGCCACCACCAATTCCGCGGGCAGTAACGCGTCCATAAGAATTACGGCCACCGGTTTTTTTTCGGATCTCGACGAGACTCTTCTCCGGTTTGCTCTTGGTGATGTCGCTGTAGTCCGAGATTGTTATGTATCTCGTGGACGGCGTCAGCGGGCGGAAAGACTTGACTGGCATGGGAATGAACTAGGTGAGATTAATTTTGTCCCCTTTTTTAAGGGAGACGACGGCCTTCTTCCAATGTGCTTCACGGCCCTGATGCTTGGTGCGCTTGCGGCGCTCTTTTCCAGTCACATTTGAGGTGTTGACCGCGACAACCTTGACTTTAAAAAGCTCCTCAACCGCTTTGCGAATTTCAATTTTGTTGGCACGCGGATCCGCAACAACAGTGTATTGGTTGTATTTCTCCGACTGCATCGCGCCTTTTTCGCTAATGCGCACAGTCTTGATGATGTCAAAGGAATTCATGTGCTTATTTCCCCGAAAGACGGAGTGCCACTTTCTCGATGGCCGCCTTTGTGAACACTAACTTATCGCATAGCAAGGTATCGTAAGTGTTCAAACTTTCTCCGGTGCTATAGGTTACGCGCGCAATATTCCGGGATGCAAGAACCAAGTTCCGGTCATCCGAGGCTACCAACAGGATGGTTCCATCTGAAAGTTTCAAAGTTTCGAGCAGGGCAATAAAGTCCTTGGTCTTGTGACTCGGCAGCTTGATGTCTTCAATGACCACCACATCTCCGGATTTGAGCCGCTCGCTGAGAGCCTTCCTTAGAGCAAGAGCACGGGTCTTCTTGTTAACTTTCTTTGAAAAATCACGCGGCTTGGGACCAAACACCACACCACCACCACGCCACAACGGTGAGGCATAAGATCCTGCCCGCGCCCTGCCAGTGCCCTTCTGGCGCCACGGCTTCTTATTGGACCCATTGACTTCACCAACGGTTTTGGTGCAGGCAGTGCCACTTCGCTGCCCAGCGCGAAAGGCAACGACAGTGTCATGGACGGCTTGAGTGCCGCGACCGTTATCAATCAGCTCAAAGCCCACCTCTAGCTCGCCTCGGCTTGCTCCGCTGATATCTAAGACTGGAAGTTTCATGACTTGATCCTACTTCTTCTTGGCCGCATCCTTCTTGCCCTTTGCAGCGTCCGCTTTTGCCTTTGCGTCTTTGGCCGATTGCTCACGATCCTTGCGAGCCTGCGATATTGGATATTTTTTGGCTTCCCGGATAACGACGTAGTCACCTTCAGACCCCGGGATGGATCCTTTTATTAGAAGGAGATTTTCATCTTTCCGGACTTGGATGATTTCCAAGTTCTGAGTGGTCCGGCGCTGGCTGCCCATGTGACCGGGCATCTTGAGCCCGCGACGAACAGTGCCGGGAAACAGGCGCTGGCCAATGGCACCTGAACGACGTTTCCACCCCTTACAACCGTGAGTGGCATCACCACCACGGAACGACCACCGCGCCACCACGCCTTCAAAGCCCCGCCCTTTAGTCGTGCCAATGGCGTCAACAAAATCGCCAACTGCAAAAATGTCAGGGCCCACGATATCGCCAGACTTCACTCCGAGAGAATAATCTCTAAACTCTCGGATGTGCTTCACTGGCACCCCCTTTTGCTTGGCAATGTGGCCAAGCTCAGCCTTAGTCACTCGGGACTGCTTTTGGTCGTCAAAGCCCAACTGGACTGCATTATAGCCGTCCTTACCATCCTTTGACTTGATCTGAAGAACACGGTTGGGACCTGCCAGAACGACGGTAACCGCTATCGCATTACCCACCGCGTCATACACACGTGTGTGGCCAAGTTTTTTTCCAAGCAAGCCGATCATAAAGTTAGATCTTGATGGTGATGTCAACCCCCGCCGGCAGGTTGAGCTTCTTGAGTTCATCCACCGTCTTAGCCGTCGGATCCAAAATATCCAACAACCGCTTGTGGGTGCGTTGCTCGAACGTCTCCTGGGACTTCTTGTCAGCATGGGGGGAGCGAAGCACAGTCAGGCGCTCAACTCGCGTAGGAAGAGGAATCGGCCCCGCCACCCGCGCGCCGCTGCGCTTGACCGTCTCCACAATGTCGTGGGCCGACTGGTCAATGACCCGGTGGTCGTATGCCTTAAGGCGAATGCGAATGCGTTGTCCAGCCATACAAAGAACAGAGTAAAACTATCAGAGCATACCCGCGCCCCCGAACAAGTCGCCCCAAAAGGAGCATACCATTCCGGCTCGCGGATTTTCCCAACTACGGTTGGTCAATTTTTTTGACACTTTTGTTTTCTTCCGTCGCATTCTTTCGACGAAAGGGCGGGCAAAATAGCAGTCCGCCTTTTTGTTGCAACATATTTCCCGTTTTTTTTTACCGAGTGCGCAATTCGAGAGCCCCACCTCGATTTATGAGGATGCTTTCGCCAGTGCCAAGGGACACCAAAGATGCACAAAATGCATGGCAATTGTCTAAACCAAGGACCGTCAGGGGGCCCGAAGACGGACAAGGGGGCCGCAGGGAAGCACAACACTGCAGTAACGGTCTGACGAGTAGCGGACCGGCAGATTTGCCCTCTCGCTCCACGGTTGCCCCGGCGGCCACGACACCCAAAGAACGAGCATGTATTGGATGCGGACCCGGATTTTCGCTGATTGTGCGTCGGGCGATATCCCTGCGTCCCACCCCTTTGAAAATGTCCCGTTGTCTCGCGTGACGCGGACACGCTACCTTTCCCCCATGACCTCCTTGTGCCCGGCCTTGGTTGCCGCACTCAGTCTTGGCTTCACCTTCATCTCCTACGCTGCCGAGTTCGCGGTCACTGTCCGCACCAATGTCCTAGTCGCCATGCGCGACGGCACGAAGCTCGCCACAGATGTTTATCTGCCGGCACAGGATGGTGAATCACACGTCGAAAAGCTGCCGGTCATTCTCACCCGCACGCCCTACAACAAGTCCGGCGCGCGTAGCTTCGGCCAGTATTTCGCGAAGCACGGCTATGCGTTCGTCGCGCAAGACACGCGTGGACGCTATGACTCCGAAGGCGTGTGGCACTGGCTGACCGATGACGGCCGCGACGGCGCGGATTGCGCGGCTTGGATCGCGCAGCAGCCGTGGGCCAACGGCAAGATCGGCATGGTGGGCACGTCCTACGTCGGCGGCACCCAGCACGCGATGGCGATGGAAAAAGTGCCGCAACTCGTCACCGCAATTCCCGTGGATGCGGTATCCAACATGGGCCGGCAAAGCATGAGGAACGCAGGCGCGTTCGAGCTGCGCTTCTGGAACTGGATCCTGCTCAACGCCGGCCGTGGCAGCCGCGCGGCGCAGGATCCCGCCACCGCCGCCGTGCTCAAGGAAATGGCGGCCCACCGGCTCGATTACCTCAAACAGCTTCCGCTGCGTCGCGGCACCACGCCGCTCAAGCTCGCGCCCGAATTCGAGGACTGGCTGATCGAAGCGATGCGCCACGGCGCGAACGATTCCTTCTGGGAGCAGAACAACATTCTGGACTTTCCCCAGCGCTACAAGGACATGCCCTTGTATCTCGTGGGCGGCTGGTATGACTCGTGGGCTGGCAACACAACGGCGAACTTCACCGCCCTCACGCGCGCCCTCAAGAGTCCGGTTTACCTCATCATGGGGCCGTGGATTCACGGCGCACAGGGTCGCTCCGCGCACGGGCAGGTGGATTTCGGCAAGGACGCCGCCATCGCCGACGAGCTGGCATGGCGACGCGCGTGGTTCGACCACTGGCTCAAAGGCGCTGACAATTCCATCGGCAAAGCCGCGCCGTTCGCCACCAAAGTCCGCCTCTTCGTCATGGGCACGGGCGACGGGAGCAAGACCAAGGAAGGCCGCTTGAACCACGGCGGCTACTGGCGCGACGAGCAGGAGTGGCCGCTCGCGCGCACGCGGCCCACCCCCTTCTACCTCCAACCCGGCGGCGCGCTCACCACGTCGCAGCCCGCTGCGCCCAACGCGAGCACAAGCTTCATCTTTGACCCGCGCGATCCGGTGCCCACGCTCGGCGGCAACATCTCCTCGGGTGATGGCATCATGCAGCAGGGCGCGTGGGACCAGCGTGGCGGCACAAACTTCTGGAACTGGCCGCAGCCGCTCCCACTTTCCGCGCGCAACGACGTGCTGGTCTTCCAGACCGAACCGCTCGCCGCCGACACCGAGGTCACGGGCGAAATCGAGGTGCGGCTGTGGGCGAAGTCCACGGCGGTGGACACCGACTTCACCGCGAAGCTCGTGGACGTGCATCCCCCGAATGCGGGCTTCCCCGGCGGCTTCGACTTGAACATCGCCGACGGCATCGTGCGCGCACGGTTTCGCGACTCGCTCAAGCAGGAGAAGCTGATGCGGCCCGGCACCGTGTATCCGTTCACCGTCAAGCTGTATCCCACCGCCAATGTCTTCAAGAAAGGCCACCGCATCCGCGTGGACATCTCGAGCAGCAACTTTCCGCGCTTCGACGTGAACCCGAACACGGGCGAACCACTCGCCGAGCACCGCCGCACCGTCACCGCCAACAACACCATCCTCCACGACCGCGAGCATCCGTCGCACCTCGTGCTGCCAGTAATTCCGGGCAAGTGACGGCCGCGGGCGGGGATGAGCCGTTGGTCACGGGGAGGACAATAGGCTGCTGTCTCCCGTCTGCTGGTCCACCCTCGCCGCTCTTCGCCTGCATGAACTCCTTTCGCCGATTCCCAAGCGGAACAAAGGCGGTTACTTTTCCCGCCCATGAAGTCGTTGCTGGCCGTGCTGGTTGCGTTGTCACCGGGGTTCGCTCTCCACGCGGCGGAGCCGGCCGGACCCGTCGTGGTCGTGCGCGACGCGGCGCAGTTGCGCGCAGCGCTCGGGGCGTTGCAGCCGGGCACGACGTTGCGCATCGGTCCCGGCGAGTATCCGGGCGGACAGTCGGTGCGCGGCGCGGCGCGGCTCACGGTGGAGGCGCTCGACGCGAAGAACCCGCCCCTCTTCAAGGGCGGCTCGGGCGGCTGGCATTTCTCGCAGTGCAACGGGTTGACGGTGCGCGACTTGCGGGTGAGCGGCCAGCGGGCGGGCGGGTTGAACCTCGACGACGGCGGGCAGGCGGCGCGGCCCACGCGCGGCGTGACGCTGGAGCGCGTCGAGGTCAGCGACATCGGCCCGCGCGGCAACCACGATGGCATCAAGGCGTCGGGGATCACCGGCCTGACCATCCGTGATTGCGCGGTGTCGGGCTGGGGCGGCCAGGGCATTGACCTCGTGGGCTGTCATCAAGTCCTCATCACGGGCTGCCGGTTCACGGGCAAGCCGGGCTTCTCGGCGACAGCCGGCGTGCAGGCCAAGGGCGGCAGCGCGGACGTGACGGTGGAGAAGTGCCGTTTCACGAATGCCGGCGAGCGCGCGCTCAACCTCGGCGGCTCGACGGGCCTGCCGTTTTTCCGCCCGACGGACGCGAGGCACGAGGCGGCGCGTCTGATTGCGCGCGACAACGTCATCGAGGGCAGCCTGTGCGCGGCGGCGTTCGTGGGTGTGGATGGCGCGGAGTTCACGGGCAACACGGTGCTGTTCCCCGAGCGGTGGGTCTTCCGCATCCTGCAGGAGACGACGGACGCGCGGTTTGTGCCGAGCCGCAATGGCGTGGTGAAAGGCAACCGCATCGTGTTCCGCGCGGCGCAAATGCGCGACGTGGTGAACGTGGGCGGCGGCACCGCCCCGGAGACGTTCCGCTTCGAGGGCAACCAGTGGTTCGCCGAGGACCGCCCGGCGGCGTCGAAGCCAAGGTTGCCCGTGGTGGAGAAGGACGGCGTTTATGGCCGCGACCCGAGGTGAGGGGCATGCGCGTTCACGCTCCTTTCGCTGTGCAGGTTCGCGGACTGAGATCACGGCGCTCGGGCCGTGTTTCCTCTTCCGGAAGCCGTCGGGTCCAGCGGCCTGCTAGAGTTTCCAACCCTCGCGATACTGGTGCTGGATGAACTGGTCGGCCTCGGGACAGCCCTTGGCCTTGAGTGTGTTGGCGTCCCAGACGAGTTTCTTGCCCACGCGGAAGGCGACGTTGCCCAGTAGTCCGGCCTCGGAGAGCGGGCCGCCGTAGGCGAAGTCGCATTCCGCCTTGCCGCCGGTCTTGATGGCCTGAATCCACTGCTCGTGCTGCCAGTTGTTGCCTTTGGCGTCGGGCACGAAGGGCGTTGGGGGAGTGAAGTTCACATACTTGTCCTCCGGCAGCAGCAGACGTTGCGTGTAGTTCGCCAGCAACCGGCCCTTGTCACCCACGAAGAGCACGCCGCCGCCCCTCCACTTGTCGAGCAGCGGGCCAAGCTCCTGTTCGGGACGATACTTGCCTTGATACCAGGTGAGTTTCACCGGCGGTTGTTGGCCGCGCGCGGGGTATTCGTAGCGGACTTTGAGGTCCACCGGCACCAGTTCCGGGTCCGCCTTCGAGCCTTCCGCCTCGACGGTGAGGGGGTATTTCAAATCCAGCGCCCAGTGGGCAAGGTCGCCGAAGTGGCACCAGAAATCGGCAAGTGTGCCGCCGCCGAAGTGCCAGAAGTGCCGCCAGTGGAACGGCACATACTCG
>Ga0255204_1000092_pt1 | contig 28989 bp, 29 predicted proteins | sample Miss_Colum_RepC__2_FD_188418 | JGI IMG/M metagenome (GOLD analysis project Ga0255204, IMG submission 188418) | Freshwater microbial communities from Mississippi River, Louisiana, United States - Miss_Colum_RepC_8h | ecosystem: Environmental > Aquatic > Freshwater > River | place: USA: Louisiana... | reverse complement strand
AATGTTTGGTCAAAAATGTTCGTCAACGCTTAGAGCGCGAGTAAAGAGCTCAAATGCCAAGTCCTCTTCTGTTTTTAAGCAGTTGGGGTTTTCAGAAGCACCTTCTCAAGATCCGTCTTTAATGACTTTTCATTTGGAGCCTAAATCTAAGGTTTTCGGACGATGAAAATTGGGGGGCGGGGAGTTGGGACGGGGAGTGCGCCGCTGGTAATTGCCGAGATGTCGGGCAATCACAACCAATCGCTTGAGCGGGCACTTGAAATCGTCGATGCGGCTGCACAGTCTGGCGCTCATGCGCTGAAAATTCAGACGTACACAGCCGAGACGATGACGATCGATATTCGTGAGCGAGAATTTTTTATCTCTGACGAAAAGAGTTTATGGAAGGGCGCGTCACTTTTTGATTTATACAAGAAGGCGTACACGCCATGGGAGTGGCATGAGGCAATATTTGATCGCGCAAAGAAGCACAAGATGCTCGCGTTCAGCACGCCGTTTGACAGAACAGCAGTTGACTTTCTTGAAGATTTAAATGTTCCGTGCTACAAGATTGCATCTTTTGAAAACACTGATCTGCCTTTGATTAGATACGTCGCCGCAACTGGCAAGCCGATGATTATCTCAACTGGCATGGCTACTTTTGCCGAACTTGATGAGACAGTTGAAGCGGCGCGCGGTGCTGGCTGTAAAGACTTGATCTTATTGAAATGCACCAGCACTTATCCGTCGACTCCGGATGACTCAAACATTTTGACGATTCCAGAAATGCGATCACGATACGGTTGCGAAATCGGAATTTCAGATCACACCATGGGGATCGGTGTGTCGGTGGCGGCAGTTGCTCTCGGTGCAACGGTGGTCGAGAAGCACTTTACGCTTCAACGCGCAGACGGAGGTGTTGATAGCGCATTTTCAATGGAGCCACAAGAGATGGCGCAACTCGTTATCGAGACTGAGCGTGCATGGCAAGCGTTGGGCAAAGTGCAAACTGGCCCCACAGCAAAAGAAAAAGCATCACTAGTTTTTAGACGCAGTCTTTACGTCGTTGCCGATGTAAAAGCAGGCGAGAAGCTGACACCAGCAAATGTGCGGGCGATTAGACCGGGGAATGGAATTGCACCAAAGTTTTATGACGAAGTAATTGGAAAGACCGCAAAACGTGACATCGCTCGCGGCACTCCGCTCTCGCACGATTTAATCGCCTAGCTAAACCGCTAATGACAAATCTTGCCCGCGATTGGGGGCTTGCGAGTGTTGGCGGGGCGCTAGTTGGGGTGAGCGTGGGCGGCGCGGGAGGCGGCGTGGATGTGGTCGACGGTGAGACCGCAACATCCGCCGATTAGTTGAGCGCCGAGTTTGAACCATTCGGCAAAAAATTTCTCTAAGCGGTCTGGTGCGATCACATCGACGAACCGCCAGTCGGGCATTTCGAAGTAGCCCGAGTCTGGGTAGGCCGACAAGGGACCCGAAAAGTTTTTGCGAATCGCTGCGAGAGTCTCACCGATGATCTCAGCGCCTGTGTGCATGACACCAGCAACATCAACGCCAGTTTTTGGAATCAATTTGGTTACTTCTTCAAGTGGAAACTCATTATGTTGATCAAAACTGATAGCGCGACCGTCTTTTGCACGTCGAGCGCTCATACCGAACCAAACAGGTAGACCAGTTTCGAGTGCGGCGTTAAGTGCAAGTGGAACACGAGTTGGCTCATACATCATTTCAAGCATGATGTGATCGACACCAGAAGATTTCAAAATACCTGCGAGTTCTCCGAATGCGTGGGCGAGCTCTCCGCTTGAAGGCACCTGGGCCTGATCAACTTTTGCAGTGCCTGCAGCCACGGGCAGCATGTGCGAGAGCGACCCAGCAACAGCGATTTTGCGACTTGGTGACTTTGCAGTTGCTATGTCTCGTGCGCGCAGCGCTGCCTCAACTGCGATGCGATTGATTTCTTCGACGCGATCAGCAAAACCAGCAGGCGTGAGCATTAAACGCGAAGACGCAAAAGTGTTTGCCGTAATCACGTCGGCACCTGCGTCAATGTAATCGAGATGCACCTGAGTTAGTAGTTCGCTGTTGTTCAGTGATGCCGGCCCGCACCATGCTGACGGATCCATTTGCGCACCACGCCGCTGCAGTTCTGTACCAGTTGCACCATCGAGCACAATTATCTCGCCTGCGTCGAGGCGTCGCTTTATATCTAGGTAACTCATGGTGACTCAGACTAACTCTTTTCAGTCACCAGGATTAAATGCTCGCGAAACCAAGACTATTTTTTGAGACTTATTTTTAAGACGTTGAATTTCTGATAGGTACACCTGACAGTTTTTTAACAGGTGTCCCTCACATCGCGGTGATAACAAACACCAATTTTTTTCGAGCCTCATTGTTGATCGAACTGTACTGTTCACGGTGTAAGCAACATTCAACAAAAAAATTGGAGAAATTATGAAACGTAGAACTTTAGATCTTTCGATGAGTGTTGGAGGAACCCTTCTTGCGGGTCTCGCAGTAGTGCTTGGTTTCTTGTTTCAAGCCAATGCAGATTTCGCGACAACTTATGTTCGCGATCAATTAAGCGAACAACAAATTAGTTTTCCACCGCTTGAAGCTTTGTCGGAAAAAGAGGTTGGTGTTGCATGCCTTGTCGAATTTGCGGGCACAACTTTAGATAGCGGTAAAAAGTCTGAGTGTTACGCCAATGAATACATCGGCAGTCACCTCAAGGGCATAGGTGGCGGCGAGACATACGCAACACTTGGCACACCACAGCGTGAGCTTCAGGCAAAAGTTGCCGACGCGAAGAAGGCGAACGATCCGAATTTGGCAACTTTAGAAGCCGATCTCGCCAAGGTCAATGGCCAGCGCGAGACGATGTTCAAAGGCGAAACATTGCGCGGCTTGTTGTTGACGACATATGGCTTCAGCGTGCTGGGTGAAAAAGCAGAGTTGGCCGCACTGGTTGCATTTTTCGCTGCGGCCATTTTGATTCTTGCTTCGATTGCTGGGTTCGCCCATGCGTTATCAACACCAAGAAACCAAAAAATCTAATTAACCAAACGAACGGAGAACAAAATGAGCAAAGTGCATAAAATTGTCGTCGGAGTCGACGGCTCTGAGAGTTCAATTACAGCTTTGCGCTGGGCGCTCGGTGAGGCGAGGCTTCGAGGTAGCGAAGTCGAAGTTATTCATACGTGGAGTTTGACGCCGATGGTTGATCCGATGGGTTTTGCCTCGTATGTGCCGGTTGAAGAAATTGCAAACGCAGCCAAAAGTCTTGTTGAAGACGTGATGAAACGTGTTGAAGAGTTTGTCGGTAAGACAAAAGTCTCGACAAAAATCACGCGGGGCCCAGCTGCGGCGACATTGCTTGAAGCGGCAAAAGATGCTGAGCTACTTGTAGTTGGTCGTCGAGGTCACGGTGGCTTCATGGGTTTGCTGCTTGGCTCGGTTGCTGAGCAAGCCGCTCATCATGCGCCGTGCCCAGTTGTCATTGTTTCGGACGAAAAGTAAGTTCGCCCCGAGATGGATATCAAAGACAAATTTGTAGTCGCCGCAGTAACTCATGATCAGACTCGCATCTGGGCGACAGATGCGAAGCGTGGTGATTTGCCTACCGTTGTCGCGCGACCGAGCCTTGAGCATGTGCACCATCACATGAGACAAGGGCAAGGTTCTCACGGCCACGAATCAAATCGTTTTGAACAGCCGTATTACGAAGGAATTTCGAAGGCGCTTGAACCTGCAAGTCAGATTTTGATTGTGGGTCATGGCAAAGGCAAGGCCAATTCGATGTTTCGATTCTTTCAACACATGGAGCGTCATCATGCAAAGACAGCACTAAAGATCGTCGGTGCGATTGATCTAAATCTGCCGGCTCTTAGCGAGCCGCAAATACTTGCCGCCGCGCGAGAGTGGTATGAGCAACACCGCGAACTCTAATCAGTTATAACTGCCGAGTCGGCAGTTATCGGGGTGACGCTCGTAAGTTCAAGGGTTTAAGATAACTAAATGGTGATTGACGAATTGAGGGCTGCGCTTGGAGAAAAAGTGTCGGTCAACGAAACGATTCGTGAACATCACTCGAAAGACGAAAGTTTTCATACGCCTAATTTGCCCGAGGCAGTTGTCTTCGCCACGTGTACTGAAGATGTAGCAACAACATTGAAGATTTGTAATGAGCACAAGACGCCAGTTGTTGCGTGGGGTGCCGGCACTTCACTTGAGGGCAACAGCACGCCAGTGCGTGGCGGCGTATCGCTTGACCTCTCGCAGATGGACAAAATTTTGCGCGTCAGCAGTGAAGATTTAGATTGCACGATTCAGCCCGGCGTACGGCGCAAACAATTGAACGAGTATCTCTCGCGTTATGGTTTGTTTTTCCCGGTTGATCCGGGTGCTGATGCAACGTTGGGTGGCATGGCATCGACTGGGGCGTCGGGCACGACGACAGTTAAATACGGCGCAATGAAACAACTTGTGATGAGTCTCACCGTTGTAACTGCCAATGGCGAAGTAATTACGACGTCGCGCCGAGCGCGAAAAACATCAGCGGGCTATGACTTGACGCATTTGTTCGTCGGCTCAGAGGGAACTCTCGGTGTGATCACTGAGTTGACTCTGCGCGTGTTTGGAATCCCCGAGGTGATTGCTGCGGCGACAATGCAGTTTGACAGTGTGCGCGAAGCAATCGACGGAGTAATAGAAGCGATTCAACTAAATGTTGGCGTGGCTCGTATCGAGTTAGTTGACCGCGAGGCCGTTGTTGCGGTCAATCGATATTCGGGCACAGATTTGCCGCACAAAGATTTGTTATTGCTTGAGTTTCATGGCTCGGCCGAATCGACGGCGATAGATATTGCCGCGGCGCGCGAAGTGCTTGAGCGTCACGGGGGTCAAGGCTTTAAACAAACAACTGACGAAGCCGAGCGACGAAAATTATGGCAAGCACGACACGATGCTGGTTTGGCGTGTCGCGCACATCAAATCGGTGGGCGAATTTTTTCGACTGATGTATGTGTGCCGATTTCGCGTTTGTCTGAGTGCATTGAGCAGACACAAAAAGATTTAGCAGCATCAAAAATTTATGGGCCATTAGTTGGCCATGTTGGCGACGGAAACTTTCATGTTTTGTTGACGGCAGACCCGAACGATCATGAGGCGATCGAACGTCTTGAACAATTTCATACACGTTTGGTGCAGCGTGCACTAAGTCTTGAAGGCACATGCACTGGCGAACACGGAATCGGCGTTGGCAAAATTGACTATTTGATGACTGAACTCGGCGCAGAGGCCGTGAATGTAATGGCAATGATCAAGGCAGCGCTTGACCCCAATTGCATTATGAACCCAGGCAAAGTTATAGCCGAAACTGTCAGCTAAAAGAAGGGTCGTAGAGTAGAGGTATGAGCAAAACAGATTTCGTGATGTACAGCACACAGTGGTGCGGTTACTGCAAGCGACTGAAGTCAATGTTGAATGCGGATGGAATTACGTTTACTGAAATTGATCTCGAGCAAGATCCTGAAGCAGCGGCAATTGTTGAGCGCGTCAATAACGGCAACCAGACTGTGCCGACACTTGTATTTTCTGACGGTGAGGCGATGACTAATCCATCGGTGGCAAAAGTTAAAGAGAAGTTGAGCGCGCTCGCAGCCAGTTAGGTTGTTGCGCGATTGAGCTCTTGAAAAATTTGTCGAGTTAGTTTCTGCGGGGGCCAGGGATAACCACTGGGCCGGTGTCGTCATTTACTCGAATAACGTCAATTTTGTGTTCATAAATTGAACTCAACGTCTCTGGTGTGAGAGTTTCACGTGGGGTACCCGAAGCGGCGTGTCGACCGTTCTGAAGCAAAATCACGCGATCAGCAAACGACATTGCAACATTGAGGTCGTGAAACACCGCGATCACGGTGCGACCCTCTTCGACGAGTGATCGCACGATTTGCATGAGTTTTTCTTGTTGACCAATATCTAGAACTGCAGTTGGCTCGTCGAGTAGCAACAACTGAGTGTCTTGGGCGAGAATTCGCGCCATTGAAACTCGGGCTTGCTCGCCAATTGAAAGAGTGCGGTATAAACGATTGCGCATTTCAGCGACGCCGAGACGTTGCATTGCGTTTTCGACGAGGTCTTCGTCTTTTGCGCCAAGTTTTGGCCCGCGACCCATTTCGACTACTTCGGCAACCGTATAAGGAAACGAAACTGTGACGCGTTGCGGCAGAACCGCACGCAACCTAGCCAATTCGCGATTGGTGACTTCGGTGACTGGTTTATCGCCAAAGAAGACACTGCCAGTTTCTGATTGCAAGTCGCCAGCCAAAACACTGAGCAACGTCGACTTGCCCGCACCATTAGGGCCAAGAATTGCGACGAGTTCGCCCTTGTTGGCGTGCAGCGAAATATCGCACAAAATTTCTTTGCGCGCGCGAACGACTGAAATATTCTCGCATTTGATCACTGGAGTTTTCTCGTGATTCATGTCGCGACTCACGACCAAGTGCTTTCACTTGTGCGCATTTTGCGGAGTAGCCACAAAAAGAACGGCGCGCCGATTAGCGCTGTTAGAACGCCGAGTGGCAGTTCGGCTGGTGCAAGCAATGTTCGTGCCGCGAGGTCGGCGAGCAAAGTAACAATTGCACCGAGTAGAGCTGATGACCACAACAGATCTCGATGCTTTGGCCCGAGCACGAGACGCAAAATGTGCGGCACGATTAGTCCGACGAAAGCAATAATGCCGGTGGCGGCAACTGCGCTCGACGCGAGCAAGCCGACGATTGCAATTGTTTGCAGGCGAACGCGCTCGACTGGCACGCCGACATGCGCTGCCGAACGATCGCCGAGTGCCATGAGGTCAAGTGTGCGTGCAAATTTTGTGCTGAGTGCGATGCCAATAATGGCAAGTGGCAAGACCACGGCAACTGCTCGCCACGTCGCGAGGCCCAAAGAGCCCAGACTCCAAAACGTGACGGTGCGAATTTGATCGTCATCGGCGATGAAAACGGCAAGGCCAATTAATGCACCCGATAACGCGTTGATTGCGATGCCGGTCAAAATGAGTGTGACGACATCTGTTTTGCCGTCAACGCGAGATAAGCCGTAGACAATTGCAGTTGCGAGAGTGCCACCGATGAATGCAAAAATTTGCACACCAAGTGTTATTTTGCTCAGACCAAGCGTGATCGCGATAACCGCACCAACAGCTGCGCCACCAGAGACGCCGACGGTCGCTGGCTCGGCAAGCGGATTTCGAAAGACACCTTGCATTACGACGCCCGCAACAGCAAGTGAGGCGCCGACGACGATCGCCAAGGCGACACGTGGAAGTCGAACATTCCAAAAGACGGCGTGACTAATTGAGTTTGCATCAGAAGTTTCTGCAGGGCCTTGAAACAAAACCGTGAATACTTCGCCAAATCTAATTGTGTATGCACCAGTTGTTAGCGCGTTAAACACGACGATCACGAGCGCGATCGAGAGAACGATTGCAACTGTTCTTGAATTAAGTCGGCGCAATTCGCTCATCTGTTAGGGCTCATTTTTCTGTCGTCAAGATTTTGAAGGCTTGCGCCAAGCGAATGATTAGTTCGCCGGTACGTGGCCCAAAAGAGAATAACAAGTCATCATCAATTGAAACCACTGAGCGTGTTTTTGCCGCAGGTGTTTGAGCGATGCCAGGTAGGTCGAGGAGGCCATCGATGCCACCTACCGACGCGAGACCGCGAGTCGTAACGACGATGATTTCGGGGTTGGCGTTGACGATTGCTTCACTAGTTAGCGGGGTGAAGGCAGCAAGTTTTAAGTCTGTGCCTACATCGATGCCGCCAGCAGAACGGATCATTTCATCAGCGCCAGATTCTTTGCCGCCAAGCAAAAATACCGATGCCGTGCCACGAACATAAATGAATGCAACCCGCGGGCTTGCAGTTGAAGAGTCGAGAGTATTGAGTGCCTGGTTGATGTCATTTTGAGTCGTGTCCAGAAGTTTCGTGCCGAAGGTGTCAGCACCGAGTGCGTCGGCGATCAATTTGATACGTGGAGCAATATCTGAGAGTTTCCAAACTTCTGGGGCGAGCACGATTGGCACACCTGCGCCACGCAATTGTTGAATCGCTTCTGGTGGACCCGAACGCGTATCGCCGATAACAAGTGTCGGTTTGAGTTCGAGCACGCTTTCGGCACTGATGTCATGGCCGCTGCTGACTTTTGGAATTGATTCGAGCGCAGCGAGTGTTGTTGTCGCGTCGCGACCGATGATCTTGTCGGCAAAACCAAGAGAGATAACTATTTCGGCGATCGCTTCGTTGAGCACGATAATGCGGGAAGAATCAGTGACTGTTACTTCGACATCGTCGGCTGATGTCACCGTTGATGGCAAAACTGATTTGCCATCGCCAATGATTGGCAGATCAAAGTCTTGGGCTGAAATCAAGACAGGTCGAATCTCGGCGAATGGCTGTGATGTTTCAGATGCTGATGCGCCATTTGACGAAACTGTTTGTGAGGTTGTAGTCGGTGTTACAGAGGTTGATGAGCATGCCGAAATCGACACAATGAAAACGGCTGTGGTCAAGAGAGAAATCTTTGTGTTTCGTGTGACCATAGCCATTTCAATCTACTAGTGACAGTCAGATTGGTAGAATTCTCAGAGTGAAATTTTCAGGCTTTGTGCTGTCGGCTTTGATGTCAACGATGGCAATTGCAAGTTGCTCGAATGATCAATCGTTCAGTGAGACTTTTGTTACGACAACAAGTGACACGGCTACAGAAGTTGCATCAACTGTCGCGCCGACGGTGGTCGTAACAACGGTTGCTGCTTCGGCATCAAGTTCAACGACGACAAGTGTGGTAGTCAGCACGACGAGCGTGGCAACCTCAGGTTCGACAAGAGCGCCGAATTCGAGCGTCGCCAGTGGCGCACCGACAACAACTGTCGCATCAACTAGCCGACCAAAACTTTCGGTGAGTCAAACAAACAATTTGAACCCAAATGGGACATCAGTCACAGTTCGCGGAACGGGCTTCGATGTGAGAAAAGGTGTTTACGTAACTGTTTGCACACAGGCCGCACCAGGGCCACAAGCCACTTGCATTGGCGGGGTGAATATCGATGGTTCGTCGGCGAGTTCTGTTTGGGTTTCGTCGAATCCACCGGGTTATGCCGTTGGTCTCACGACACCATTTTTACCGGATGGATCATTTACTGTTGATCTCGTAGTCGTCGCAAAAAGCGGAACGTTGGACTGCACCGTAATTAAATGCGGTGTGATCACTCGGTCTGATCATTTGCGATACACAGATCGAACGCAAGATGTTTTTGTGCCGATTACGTTTTCGAATTGATTGTTTTATCAACCCCCGATACCCAGAAAATTCAGAGGAGAATCAAATGACAAACTTTAAGTTTGTATCGCGTTCAGTTGTTTTGGTTGCGATTATTTCAACGTTGCTTGCAGCAGTGCCAGCCCAAGTCTCGGCTGCAGTTAGCGCAAGTGTTAGCAAAACGGTGAAACTTGCTGATCTCGAAGTTGTTTCAATCAAGTTGGCCAATGTGCCAGCGGGTCAGGGCGTTTATGTTTCGCAATGCTTCAAGCCAACTCTGGGTCAGCGTGCTGCGACTGGTTTGATTTGCAACGGCAGTGTCACTGAGACTGGCACGATGATTTGGGCGACCACAGATGGGCAGCGCGGCTCTCAGTCTGCGACCAGCGAACTAGTTCTGATGATGCGTTCGCGATTTACGAAAGTTGATGCAAATGGCGTAAGCAAGACTTACGACTGTGGTGTGGCGAACTGTTCGCTGTTTATTTATCGCGACCACCGGGGCATTACGGACACTGCACTTGACACGATTGTGCCCTTGAAGTTTTTGCCACGTCAAACATTGCCGGCAGCAAAACTTGGGTTAAAGCGCGACGGTGCGAGTTACAAAGTGGGCGACACTGTCTCGATCAAGTCAAACAAGTTGAGAACTTCAAGAGGGCAAGTTGTTGCCGTATCTTCAGACGAGACGCGACAGATTTGTACGACAACTGGCACAACGAATGTCACGATCAAGTTTCGCCAGGCAGGCACTTGCCAAGTCACTCTTTTTGCTGAGGGCTCGGCAAAGTTTGATCAAATGATCGAAGTCTTGACGTACATCGTTAAATAGCCGACAACTTTAGATAATCGCCGCCTGCAATTTGGCGGCTGACTTTTCAGTTGAGCGGGCCTGTGATGAGTTCGGCGGCGCGGCGCATTGAAAGTGATTTGGCGAGGTCATCGACGAGTTTCATTTCGTCGGCTAACACTTTGTCTGGGCCAGGGCGACCAACGACTTTGCGCACTTCGGCATGAACGTTCATCAGCGCCGGAGACGCGGTGAGTGGGGCACGAAAATCAATCGCCCGAGTTGCAGTGAGAATTTCGATAGCCAGAATGCGACGCAAGTTGTTGATCGCGAGGCGCAGTTTGCGCGCGGCATTCCATCCCATTGAGACGTGATCTTCTTGCATCGCGCTCGACGGAATTGAATCGACACTTGCTGGCACAGCGAGTCGTTTGTTTTCTGAAACCATGCTGGCTTGTGTGTATTGCGCGATCATCAGACCAGAATCGACGCCAGCGTTGAACGCCAAGAATGCAGGAAGCCCCATTGATCGATTGACGTCGAGCATTCGGTCGGTGCGACGCTCGCTAATTGAGCCGAGATCGCACGCGGCGATCGCCAAGAAGTCGAGCACGTAGCCGACTGGCGCGCCGTGGAAGTTGCCATTCGAGCGAATCTCGCCACTCTTGGTGACAACGGGGTTGTCGATCATCGCTGCGAGTTCGCGATGAGCAACATTTGAGGCATGTGCGAGCGTGTCGCGTACGGCGCCGGCGACTTGCGGCGCACAACGAAGTGAATATGCATCTTGAACGCGAGTGTCATCGAAGCGATGTGACGCTACGAGGGGAGAATTCTTCAGCAGCGTGAAAATGTTGGCGGCACTTGCCACCTGACCTGGATGACTGCGAAGCGGTTCATGCATTTCTGGTGCGAAAACTTGGTCGGTGCCAAGTAAGGCTTCGACACTAAGCGCCGTCGCGATATCTGCAAGCGTGCAAAGTTCGTGAAGATCGGTAATTGCCAAAAGCAACATGCCGAGCATGCCGTCGGTGCCGTTGATGAGTGCCAAGCCTTCTTTTTCGCGCAACAAAATTGGTTTGATGTTGTTCTCTTTGAGTACGTCGATCGATGGTCGACGGCGACCCGACTTGTCGAAGACTTCGCCTTCACCCATGAGTGCCAGAGCGCAGTGCGACAACGGTGCAAGATCGCCACTGCAACCCAGTGAGCCATACTCATAGACAACAGGCGTGATCGATGCATTAAGCATCGCGGCCATTATTTCGGCAACAACTGGTCGAACTCCGGTTGCTCCGCTGCAAAGAGTGCGAAGTCGCAGCAACTGCATCGCGCGCACCACCTCAGTTTCGACGACATCACCCATGCCCGCTGCGTGCGAACGAATCAGCGATTGTTGCAGAGCAACTCGATCGCTTATGGCGATGTGCTTTGTCGAAAGCGCACCAAAACCAGTCGAGATGCCATAGACCGGTTGATCAGACTTGGCGAGATCTTCAACAATTTTGCTTGATCGCGCGATTGCGTCTAACGCGCTCGGGGTAATTTCGACTTCAGCACTCTCACGGGATACTTTTACGACTGATTCACGGTCAAGACCCGAAGTATTGATCAAAACTTTCGCATTTGCCACGAGAGAACTCTAGTTCTCGCGCACGCTTTTGAAAAAAGTTAAACCGACTTGCTGTAAACGGGTTGGTCGTATGGCTTAAACGTGAATCGGCGGACTAACTCAAAGTAGCCGCCTGAGTAGAGCGAATTAATTTTTTCTGCACGTTCGTAGGCGCCGGTGCGCTTGGCAACTGCTGGCACTTCATACCAAGGTGCTGATGGCTCATCATGGTGAGCAATGTGCAAGTTGTTGTTTAACATCAATATGCCCATTAGCCAGCCAGCATCAATCATCGCAGTGCGGGTTGACTCGTTGTCAAGAGTTTTATGTTCGGCAAACGATCGCATCATGTTTAGTGAGTGCGAGCCAAAGACGCCACCAATTAGATACTCGACCATTGACATGCCGGCCAAATTAGTGACGATGAAGACGATTGCAACTAGTGCGGGAATGTGAAGCATCCATGCAGCCCGAGCATTGCCGACATTGCGTACGGCGCGCCAAGCATCGGCAAGAAAATATTGAACCGCACTAAAGACCGACCAAACGGTTAAGCGAAAAGCGAGAGTGCGATTGGCCCAATAGATAGCGCGAAAGAACCGACCAGATGTTTGCCATTTTTCGGGCATTGCGTAGTAGCTCTCGGTGTCGAGTTGTGGGTGGGTGAGCGTCGTGTTGTGATGGCTGATGTGGTCACGCTTGAACGACAAAAATGGAACCCACATAGTTACCGAAAGTGAAGCGAGCGCAGCATTGAGTTTCGAATTGCGAAATGGGTGACCGTGCACAAGTTCGTGCTGCAGACTTAAGTGCCACGCACCAAACCAAGTTAGAAGAGCAAAAGTTGCCCACCATGGCAACTGTTTGTGTGTGAAAACAGATGCGAACCAACCGACATATACAAGAACTGCAATTATCAAAGTGCGCCAGTCACCACGAGACTTCAAAATTGAGCGCGCACCTGCTTTGCTCGAGACGCTCGATGAATTGACGCTTGTAGACATTCGTTAAATTTTATCGCAACGAGCCTGCCGCGAGTTGACCACGCACAAATACAGCATCGACAAGTTTCACACCTGGGCGGTATGCCAAATGAATGTGACTTCGTGAATTGAGAACTGCAAAGTCTGCGTGCGAGCCGACGGCCAAATTGCCGATATCAGAACGGCGTAGTGCAGCCGCGCCGCCGGCGGTTGCAGACCAGACTGCCTCGTCGCAAGTCATTTTCATATTGAGCACCGCCAACGAGATGGCCAGAGGCATTGACGTCGTATATGACGAGCCCGGATTGCAGTCAGACGCGAGTGCGACTGTCACACCAGCATCAATTAGTCGTCTCGCATCAGGAAACTGCGAGCGAGTGCATAGTTCGGCGGTTGGCAACAGAGTTGCGACAGTCTTGCTTTTGCTATCGGCAAGAGCATCGATATCGGCCGAATCAAGGTGTGTGCAGTGATCGCACGACGCGACGCCAAGTTCGACACCTAGTTGTACGCCACCGCCATGTTGCAACTGATTGGCGTGAATTCGTAGCCCAAGACCTGCTTTTGCACCGGCTTGCAGAATGGCTCGCGCATGATCGACCTCGAAAGCACCGCGATCGCAAAAAACATCGATCCATTTCGCGTGGGGTGCACAGTTGTCGAGCATTTCGCCACAAATTAGATCGACGTATTCGTTGATTTGAGATTCGGCTGGCACGACATGGGCACCGAGAAAAGTTGTTTCTGACGTGATTGCATTTGCAACTTGTAATGAGCGAGTTTCATCGAGAACTGAAAGTCCGTATCCAGATTTTGTCTCAAGAGTTGTTGTGCCCGTGTGCAGTGCTTCGTTTGCGAGTCGGCGAGCGTTTGCGACGAGTGCATCGTTATTGCTGTTGCGCGTTGCGGCAACGGTCGTGCGAATGCCACCGGCTGTATATGGCTTCCCCGACATTCGCGCTTCAAATTCTTCGGCTCGATCGCCACCGAAAACCAAGTGTGTGTGGCTGTCGACAAAGCCCGGAATTATCGCTCTGCCGTTGAGATCGATCGCGTTTGACTTATATTCGCGTGGCAAGTTTGCAGTCTCGCCTGCGAATGCAATTTTGTTGTCGTTACCAACCACCAGGGCTGCGTTTTCGATTATTCCGAGTTTGCCCCGCTCAAGAGTCGTGTCGTTGGTGACGAGAGTAGAAATGCCTGTGAGTACAAGCACTACGAACCGAACTTCGCGACGAGGTCCTTAACTCTGATGACGAAGTCATGGTGATGAAATTTGTCGAATGAGTCCCAAGTTGTGAATGTTTTCGAGTCTTTCACTTTGTCCATGAACAACAGACCGTCGAGATGGTCGACTTCATGCTGATAGGTGCACGCTGTCATGCCGCGAATGATCTGGTCAATCTTGTTGCCGTTGCGATCGAAAGCCTCAACGCGAATTGATGTGTGCCGCCACACATTTCCACGAAAACCTGGCACTGAAAGGCACCCTTCATTGTTTTCGAACATGTCGTCATCGAGTGGTGTGAGCACTGGGTTAATCAAAATCGTCAGCGGCACTTGCGGCTTGTACGGATACCGAGGGTTTTTGTTGACTTCGACTGCGCAGATGCGCTGATGTCGCAAGACCTGTGTCGCGGCGAGTCCGGCGCCGTTGGCATGACGCATCGTCTCGACCAAGTCGTCTATGAATGTCTGAATTTCAGGCGATTTAATTTCGCTTGGGTCAACTTCGCTGGCACGAATGCGCAACTCAGGGTGACCGATTGTGGCTATTGGCAAAATTGTCATGCCGTAAGTGTAATTAGAGAACGGCTTCGATTGCTGTGCGCAGACTTTCATTGATATTTGGCAAAGTTCGATGCTTGTAGTCGCTGACTATTTGCTCGCCGCCAACCCAAACATCGCTGACATCAGAACTTGTCGCACTGTGAACAAGATGGGCGGCGCCGTTTGCGGGGTCGAAAGTCGCAAGACGAACTGAATTTGTCGACACGCTAATGAAATCGGCGGGTGCACCGGCCACGAGGCCGTGTTTCTTGCTGCCAAGCGAACTTGCGCCGTTGATTGTTGCTGCCGAAAGCAAATCGCTACTGCGATGAACGCCACGTTTATTCGTAATTAGTCGTTGATTCATTTCGACGGCGCGAGCTTCTTCAAACATGTCGATCACGGCGTGCGAATCAGTGCCCAAACAAAGAGGCGAGCCCGCGCTGACAAGATTTTCAGACGGGCCGATGCCATCTGCGAGATCACGTTCGGTCGTGGGGCAAAAGCACGCAAAAGTTTTGCTTTGGCCGAGCAGATCAATGTCGGCACTCTGCAAGTGAGTTGCGTGTACCGCAGTCGTGAACGAACCAAGAAGTTGGGCATCACTCAGCAACTGAGTGGGGGTTCGCCCTGTTGCCTCGCGGCATGCATCGTTTTCGGCAGGTTGTTCAGAAACATGGATATGCACGACGCGACCGTTTCGATGTTTTGCGATGAATGCGAGTTCTGATTCGTGCACGGCGCGCACGCTGTGTGGGGCGAGACCAATTGTGTGCGTCGTCGACGGTGCGCCGAGTGCATCGACGCGAGCGAGCCAGTTCTCGACTGTGCCGTCGCTAAATCGATTTTGTTCGGCGGCGAGTTGCTGGTCTTTTAAGCCTGCGTGCAAATAGGCGACATCAAGCAAAGCAATGCGAATGCCAGCGCGACGGGCGGCTTCGATCAAAACTTTGCCCATCTCATTTGTGTCGGAATACTTTTTGCCACCTTGCTGGTGGTGCACATAGTGAAACTCACCAACTGTCGTAACGCCCGCAAGTGCCATCTCTGAAAAAGTTGCTGTCGCAAGCGCTAAATAGTTTTCAGGTGTCAGGCGATTAGCAACTTGATACATCAATGTGCGCCAAGACCAGAAATCACCGAGGCCAGCACCGCTGTGAGTGCGGCCGCGTAGTGCTCGATGAAATGCGTGACTGTGCGCGTTGACAAAACCGGGCATGACAACGCCGGCGATACGCGAATCTTTCGAGTTCGGCGCAGCGTTCGCATCTATTGAAACGAAAGATCCTTTGTCAACTGTGATTCGCACGTTTGAGGCGCAACTTTCGCCACCTAACCAAGCGTGTTCGGCAAAATATGATTTCATTGCTCGCGCATTGGCAAACGCACGCCACGCTTTTCGGCGACATCAATTGCCAAGTCATAGCCAGCATCTGCATGTCGGATAACACCCATGCCGGGGTCGCTCAACAAAACGCGTGAAAGTTTTTCTGCAGCGAGATCGGTGCCGTCGGCAACGCAAACCATGCCCGCATGAATGCTGCGGCCGATGCCAACGCCGCCACCGTGGTGAATGCTCACCCAAGTTGCACCACTCGCCGTGTTGACGAGCGCATTTAGCAACGGCCAGTCGGCGATTGCATCTGAGCCATCAAGCATCGCTTCAGTTTCGCGATAGGGGGATGCAACAGAACCTGAATCTAAGTGGTCGCGACCGATGACGATTGGCGCGCTGAGTTCTCCGCGTTTGACCATCTCATTGAAACGCAAACCAAGACGATGTCGCTCGCCATAACCGAGCCAACAAATTCGTGCAGGCAAACCTTGAAATGCGACTTGTTCGCTGGCTAGGCGCATCCATTTTGCGAGGTCTTCATTGTCAGGAAACTCTTCAAGCACCGCGCGGTCTGTTGCAGCGATGTCACGTGGGTCGCCCGAAAGAGCAACCCAACGAAATGGGCCTTTACCCTCACAAAACAACGGACGAATATATGCGGGCAAGAAACCTGGATAATCAAAAGCGCGGTCGTAACCACCAAGTTGGGCCTCGCGGCGCAATGAGTTGCCGTAGTCGAAAACTTCGGCACCAGCATCTAAGAAACCAACCATTGCGCGACAATGTGCTGCCATTGCTGCTCGCGATCGATCGATGTAATGCTCTGGGTTTGTTGCTCGAAGTTTTTCGGCGGCTTCGAAAGTTAAGTCGTTGGGCACGTAACTCATTGGGTCGTGTGCACTTGTCTGATCGGTGACAATGTCAGCAGCAAAACCTTGTGCCAATAATTTTGGAAACATATCGGCAGCATTGCCGACCACGCCAACCGAAAGTTTTTTGCGAGCTTTTTTGGCGGCCTCACATCGAGCAACTGCATCTTCGAGTGAGTCGGCTACTTCGTCGAGGTAGCGAGTTTCAACGCGACGCTGCACACGAGTTGGGTCAACATCGATGCACAACGCGACGCCATCGTTCATTGTGATTGCAAGTGGTTGCGCGCCGCCCATGCCACCCAGACCAGCAGTGAGAGTTATCGTGCCGGCGAGTGTGCCTTTAAATTTTCTGCGAGCTATTTCGGCGAAACACTCATAGGTGCCTTGCAAGATGCCTTGCGTGCCGATGTAAATCCACGAGCCGGCGGTCATTTGGCCGTACATAGTGAGACCGAGATTTTCGAGACGCCTGAATTCATCCCATGTGGCCCAGTCGCCGACGAGATTCGAGTTCGCCAGCAGTACGCGTGGCGCCCATTCGTGTGTGCGAAAAACGCCGACGGGTTTGCCTGATTGCACCAGCATTGTTTCATCGGGTTTCATGGTTTGCATCGTGCGCATCATCGCATCGAATGCTGGCCAACTGCGCGCTGCGCGACCGGTGCCGCCATAGACGACAAGATCGTCGGGGCGTTCTGCAACTTCAGGATCTAAATTATTTTGCAACATTCGATATGGCGCTTCAATTTGCCAATTCGCGCAATGCAATTGTGTGCCGCGCGGTGACCGTACGACTCTTGGTTCAGACATGGTTACATTCTCGCCGAAAACTTGATGTTTCACCAACTGTTAGAGCGACTTGTTGAGTGTGATGTGGGCGAGGGCGCCGTTATTTAGGTGAATTTTGGAGTTGCTCGCATCGAGAAATGCGTCTTGATGATGCAAAACTAATGATTTGCCGTCGACAGTAATTTCGGCAGTTTGAGAAACTGCAACGATCATTTCGCATTTTGCTAATTCGCCAGGGCGATTGACATATGTCATTTTTCCGGATGCCTTGCCACGCATAGTCATCAAGTTGAGATCCACGATTGGTCCGTCGACAAGTTTTGCCGTCGTCGGGATGTCACCAGCGAATTCGGCGACTTCACCCGGGCGGCACACAACTGTTTCGCCGCCAACATTTAAAATCATTTCGCCGCCAGAAATGATTAAAAGTTGTCGATGGATATTTTCGAAGTGTGAAAAGTCGCAGTCTTCGATGACTGGTGCAATCGCAACCCGCCATGTCCACCCGGCGACACCAGGTGTTTGACTCGCAATTTCATAACTTGTACCTCGACCATTGGGCCACGGCGCTTGAAAGTGTTCAGCAAACTTCTGTAACGGCATAAAACAAAACTAGTGGTTAGCAAATATCGAGGGTAAACCACCGGTGTGAATAAAGACAACATTCGCATCAGATCCGAATTCGTTTTTTGCATCGAGACCGAGCAAGCCTGAAAAACCTTTTGCACTGTAAACAGCGTCGAGAACCCAAGCGCCGCGATGTGCCGCCCACTTTGCAGCATCAGTCGCTGCTTGAGTTGCAACTGCGTAGTCGCTGCCCATGTAGTTCGAATCAATTGATACGTCGTCAGTGGTTGCGCGAGATGTCTCGTTGAGCAAGTTCAAAGTTTCGTTCGCTAAATCTGTGATGCTGTGCGCACTAAGAGCCGTGCCTTTGGCGACACCTATGCCAATAATTTTCGGCAATTGCTTGAGTGGATCGCGTGTCCGCGCCCGAACGAGACCCGCAACCAGGCCTGCGTGTGTGCCACCGCTTGAAGTCGTGAAAACAATTGCATCAGCGTTGAAATTTTGTGCTGAGCACTGCTCGATAATTTCGTCAAAAGCGAGCGCGTATCCGATTGCACCGATGGCAGTGCTGCCCCCAATCGGAATCGAGTGTGGTACTTCGCCACGGTCAACAAGTTGTTGGGTTAGTTGCGCACGAAACTCTTCGAGTCCTGCCCAGTTTGTGTCAGCAAGACCAGTGTGATGCAGTGTTGCGCCAAACATTTGAGATAAAAGTTGATTGCCTTCAAGACGGTTTGGTTTTTTACCTGAGAGAACTAAATGTGTTGGCAAGCCGAGCCTTGCGCCGGCCGCGGCAGTCATACGACAGTGGTTTGATTGTGCTGCACCAACAGTGACTAGAGACTTTGCGCCGTTGTGAATTGCGTCGCCGCAAAGAAATTCGAGCTTGCGGGCCTTGTTGCCGCCTGCGCCAAGCCCAGTGAGGTCATCGCGCTTGACCCATAATCTCGAACCGCTCGCAAGTTTGCCACCATCTTCAAGTGGCGTGGGCAGTGTCGCGAGAGTGACGCGATTTATTTTTTGTTGCGCCACGCGACGCCTTCTGGCCAACGACCAACGCCACCATCCTGCAACAGCATTCCGCTGAGCGTGCGCTCTGTGTGTTGCGATCGCCAAAGCAACATTTCTTGGGCGAGAGCCAACACTCGCTCTGGCTCGTCAAAAGTTGTGCGCCAAGTTGGGTCGAGCGCTAAATCAAAAGCCAGCCAACTACCATCACCAAACTGAACATAAGCGGCGTCGCGAGTGCGCCGCACGGTCAAGTGTTGGCGCTCGAGTCGGCGATCGCGAGGCCAATTCTTCGCAGCGCCGTTTTCAGCGTCGTCTATATATATGTGTCGCCAGTCGTATTCATAAGTTGCTGCAGTTCGCCAGCGCTCAGGACTCTTGCCGCACAAGAAGTCGGTGAGTGGTTGACCGTCGCACTGAAGCGGCACGGCTTGGCCGATGGCTTCGGCGATTGTCGGCATGATGTCGACGTTCTCAGTGAACTCAGTGATTGTTTCGCCATGAGTTTGTGGGTTACTTGGGTCGCGAATGATGCCGACGATGTGATAACTGACGTCGAAGAAACCGAGTTTCTCTTTTAATCCATGATCACCGAGTTGGTCGCCGTGGTCAGCAGTAATGATGATCAAAGTATTTTGCCACTCACCGCGCTCGCGAAGTTTTGCAAACACTCGACCCATGTGATGATCAACTTCGCCGATCATGCCGTAATACTGCGCACGCATCTCGCGCAGACCCATCTCGGTTTTTGGCGCGGCTGTGCCCTCGATGTTCATGGCGGCTTCGTGAAATGGATGACGAGTTGCACTAGCTTGAATTGGTAATTCAATCTCATCGAGAGAATATTGCTTCGACCACTTACCGGCTGCGGCATATGGCGGGTGAGGTCTTAAATAACTGAGATGAGTGAACCAGGGTTTGTTTGGCTTCTGACTATCGAGCCAGTTAAAAAATTCGTCAGTTAAAAACGTTGAGATACTCAAGTCTTCATGTCGTTCTGGCTCAGTAACGAGTGCTTGGTTGTAGTCACCTTTTAAGTCGAATCCGTTTTGTTTTAAATGTTCAAGCCATGGCGGATATGGCTCTGACAAATTCAGGATGCGATCAAAACCTGGCAACACTTCTTGATAAGTGGATAGTCGTTGGTCATTTTCTGAAGTCGTTGTGCGAGGGTCGACACCTTGGTCGGTGTAACCAAAAATTGTCGGCTTGTAACCAGCACGAAGTGCCATGCGAGCGACATTGTCGAAGCGATTGTCAAGTGGGGTGCCATTGGCAACGACGCGATGGTTCATTTGGTAGGTGCCCGTATACAAACTTGCTCGTCCAGGCGAGCAGGGTGCTGCTTGACTGAAATGGTTAGCGAGCCGCACACCGTTTCGCGCGAGTTCGTCAAGGTTTGGTGTACGAACAACCTTATGTCCGGCACAAGAAAGGCAGTCGCCGCGAAACTGGTCGAGGGTCACCAGCAAGACGTTTGGCTTCACAACTCGCAGATTACTACTGCGATGAGATTTAGTCTTGTGCTCTTGCGTTCTCGCAGGCTCTGGGTGAAGCTTTAATGACTTTGTTTTTGGCATCGATTGGCGATTTATTTACACCTTTGCGCCAGGCATCTAAAAACTTCCAGGGCCAAATTTCACCTTGCAGAACTTTGTATTCACTTTGAGGGCAAATTCGCGACATGCCGAAGTGGGTATGACATTTAGTGATGCGTGCATTGCCCGAAGACCCCATTACGCCAATCCACTGACCTGGTTCAACGCGTTCGCCCCGCTTGACCTTGACTCGGCCTAGATGTGCGAAAAAATATCGCACTCGGTCGTCGCCGTGAAGCGTGATCGTTAGTCCACCACGTGTGCCCGGCGCGTCAACTTCTTCTAACCATAAGTCTTTAGTTTCAACATCAAATACAACCCCGGAAGTTGGTGCAAGAACTCGTGCATAACAGCCGTGTACATCGGCTGCGGGGTAGTTCAAATGATCTCGCGAATAAGTTACCGGAACTTTCGAAAACGGAAACACATATTTGAGCTCATGTTTGCTGCCAGAGTCGTCAGAAGTGGCATCTGCAATTGAAGTCGTAGCCATGAAGCTCGCCATGACTAAGACAAACAGTCGGCGAAGCATTTCGCGCTACGTTCTTGCTGACTACTTTTCTTTGGACAAAACTTCTGACGCGCGCTGAATGAGTAACTCGCGTTCATGATCAGAAAGTGGTCGAGAAGTTCTAACATTCAATTCGACACGGTCGTTATCGCCAGCAGCCTGAATGTCATCGACAAACAGAACTGTTGTCAGACCTTTTGTTCCGGCAAGATCACGCATTGTGTTGGAAACCGTGTTGAAACTTGCACCGCTTGATGAAATGTTCATCTCAAGTTTTGTCGTCACTGGTTCTTGGCTGAGGTTACGAACACTTGATAAAGCGCTGTGCGGAATGTGAACTGTGCTCACGCCGTCACGTAAACGAGTAGTCACCATGCCGACATGTTCGACAAAACCATGTACCGGTTTTTGCCAGCCGAGTTCGGCTTCAATTTCATCGCCAACGCCGTAGCGATCTTCGAGCAAAACTGCCAGACCTGTTAAGTAGTCATTGACTCGATGTTGTCCACCGACGGCGAGGCCTGCCCCAAGGAAGCCAGCACTCGACAAAAAGAATGCAGCGTTTAGATCGAGAATATTGAAAACTGCAATTAGCGCGATGATCCATGCGCCGAGGCTCACAAAGTGATGCAACATTCGGGTTGCTGCATCTATTCGTTGACGGCGACGGTGCTCACTACCTTCGACAGTTTCGGCGCCAACTCGACGCACGCTGTTGCGCCACCAATTTGCGGCATTAGCTGAAGTGCGATCGGCTATGCGTCTGACAGTGGCGCGCAAAATCGCATATGAAATGCGCGTGAAAATAAAACAGCCAATTACTACAAGAATTGCAACTACTGGGCGTGTCAAAAATCTTGTGAGCCCAGATGCTTCTTCGGCTTTATCTGCAGAAATCAATATCGAAGAAAGTGTTGTAATCATCTCCATCTAGTGTGCCTCACTTTTCTGCGGGTCACGCACCACTAAGGTTAAAAGCGTGAAACTAGCGAAAATCGCAGCGACTTTTCTGATTGTTGTTGTCGCTGGCTGTGGGGCGCAATCAGCGTCGCAATATGCAACCGAGACTTCAGTCTCGCCAGAAGTCTCGGAGCCAGCAGTGACAGAAACCACGGCTGATGATGATTCAATAACTACAACAACCGAGACAACTATTGAAACGACGACTACAACAACTACGACGACAACGATGCCGCCGACAACAACCACGGTTCTCGACACACTGTGCGTGAAACTGACACAGTGCCAGTTTGCAAACTTGGTCGGTGTTGACTTCTCGCGACTGCAACTTGATTTTCAAAACTTCAGCGTGGCGACTTTGACGGGTGCGAGTTTTGCGGGGGCGAATTTGGCGAAGTCGTTGTTTATTCGGGCTGATTTGTCGAATGTAAATTTCGCTGGGGCAAATCTCTCAGGCGTTGACTTTACGGCCGCAAATATGACTGGCGCCAATATGGAGGGCGCAAATCTGACCGACGCAATTTTCTGTGACGTCGATGTCAAAACTCTTGTCGGTACAACAGAGTCGCAACTTGGCAAAGTCAAGAAATTCAAATCAAAAGGCAAGATTTACTGCCCATAAATTTTGTAGAAAATATTTTTCGTTAGTTCTACCTAACAAATATTTTTTATTAGTCATACCTGACATCGTGCCAAGTGTTACGACAGTTTTATGTCGTTTAGTCAGCTGCGTTGAGAGATGTCAGGTTATGTTTTTCTTAGATGACTAAGAGAGGCAAAAAATGAATTCAGATCAAACGCCAGAACAGGGTGCTACCGCTACAAAGAACGAGAGTACGTGGACTCGTGGCATCACGGCAATGATGCTTGCAGCAATTGCGATGTCGACTGTGGTTCTCGGAGCAGTCGCAATCGTGACGATGGCACGATCTGAGTCAGTAGCCGCAGGCCCAACTGAACTTCCGACAACTGTTTCGGTTGAACTCAGTGAATTTAAAATAGCGATGTCAACCACGACGGTTAAGCCTGGTGATATTACGTTTCAAATAAAAAATAGTGGTTCTGTCGCACACAATTTTGCAGTTCCGTTATTGAAGTTAAAGACAGAAATGTTGAACCCAGGTCAGTCAGCGACAGTTGTGGCGAGTGCGGTTGCCGCAGGTACTTACGAAGTTGTTTGTGAAGTTGCTGGCCATCCTGAGGCTGGAATGAAAACAACGTTGACAGTATCTGTTGACGCAGCTAATGCTGATCACTCATCTATGGCTGCGGGCGATCATGCTTCTGGAGCGACAATGACCTGGCAACAAATGGACGCGATGATGGAAGAAGTTGCATTGAAGTTTCCGGCGAAGACTGACGGTGTCGGAAATTCGGAATTGACTCCGATACTAAGTGATGACGGCTACAAAGTTTTCAATGTCACTGCATCGATTATTAAGTGGGAAGTTGAGCCTGGCAAGTTCGTTGATGGTTGGGCTTATAACGGACAAATACCCGGCCCGGTCTTGCGCGCAAATGTTGGTGACAAGATAAGAATCGTTTTGAAAAACGACTTGCCTGAATCGACATCGCTGCACCTGCACGGTGTGCGAGTGCCAAATGCGATGGATGGTGTTGATCCATACACACAAAAACCGATTGAGCCAGGTGGCAAGTTCAGTTATGAGTTCACGGCACTCGAACCTGCAGTTGGTATGTATCACTCTCACCACAATGCTCAAGTTCAAGTGCCTAACGGTTTGGCGGGTGCTCTGTTAATTGGAGATTGGAAAGATCTTGGCATGAAAGCAGCGGGAGATCGACTGGCAGACTCTGATGGCAAGGCAGATCAAGAAGTCGTGATGGTGTTAAACGACTCGGGCACGATTGGTTTATCGCTGAATGGCAAGTCGTTTCCGGCGACAACGCCTTACACGATGAAAGTTGGTGAGACGATGCTCGTGCACTATTACAACGAAGGGAACATGACTCATCCGATGCATTTGCATCAACCTTCAGGTTTAGTTGTTGCGCATGATGGCGTGCCACTTGACTATCCGTTTTGGGCCGACACTTTGAATGTCGCTCCAGGTGAGCGTTGGACCGTGGCTTATACGGCCAAAGATGCAGGTGTTTGGGCTTGGCACTGCCACATCTTGACGCACGCAGAGACACCTACTGGCATGCGTTATATGGTTACCGCTCTCATCGTCGCCGACAAGTAAGTCGAGTCAGCCCGAAATTCGCTTTGATGCGACCATCAGGTTAAGTTTGAGACACTTAGCTCGATGGGGGTCGATATGAGTGTTGCAATACCTGGGTCGATAAACGACGTAAATGCTCAATGGCTTGCTGATGCAACTGGGTTAGATATTAAAACTGCCGATATTGGCATTATTGGTGTTGGTGTCGGTGTGGCGAGTGCGGTTTATCGCGCAAAGCTGACGGGCAATAATTGCCCTGAAAGTGTGATCGTAAAAATGCCGGCGCTTGATGAGGCCGCGGTGTTTACTTCGACAATTTTGCGAATGTACATTCGCGAAGTTCGCTTCTTTAAGACGTTGGCCAAAGAGTGTCCGGTAATTACTCCGAAATCATATTTTGGTGAAATCAACGAAGAGACGAGCCAGTTTGCGATGGTGCTTGAAGATCTTGCAGGTCATCGCATTATCGATCAGACGGTTGGCATAACAATCGATGACGCACGCCGCGCAGTTGATGCTCTAGCAAAAATTCACGCCAAGTGGTGGGGGCGTGCTGACGGTTTGGCGGCTGATGGCACAACAATTCCGTTTAGTGATCCGATTTATCCCGCGGTTTTACCGGTGGTTTTCGCAGAGGGCTGGGAGAAAGTTAAAAAAGAACTTGATCTCACAGAGTCGATAATGAAAGTTGGTGAAAAATTCGCCCCAGCAATCGGCGGGTTGATGTCGTCGCTAATGGATGGCGTCACAACGCTCGCACACGGCGACTTTCGTGCTGACAACATGATGTTCACTAAGAACAACGAGTTCATTCTCTACGACTTTCAATTAATCGGCACTGGTTCAGGCGCTTACGACTTGGCGTATTTCTTGACGCAAAGTCTCACACCTGATGACGCCAGCAAATATGAGCAAGAGTTGTTCGAGAGATGGCTCGAAGGTTTGCGCGCGAACGGTGTGACTGACATTGACCGCGATCGACTGTGGCTGCAATATCGCGGCACCGCATTGTTTTGTCTGGTTTATCCGGTTGTTGCAAGTCGTGGCATGGATCTCAACGAGCCCCGCTCGCGAGCGCTCGTAGAAACGATGAATTCTCGCTTCGAGCGAGCGTTTCACGAACTGGATCTTGCTAAATTGATTTAACAAATGGAGTTAATACTTGTTCGGCACGGCCTGCCGTTGCGCCGAGAAGTAGTTGATGGCCCGGCTGACCCTGAACTTTCACCCGAAGGTGTTGATCAGGCTGCTCGACTTGCTAACTATTTAGCCTCCGAAGACATCGCGGCAATTTACTCAAGTCCGATGAAGCGGGCAGTTCAGACTGCCGAGCCTCTGGCTCAGACAACTGGCTTACCGATTTCAATAGTTGACGAAGTTGCCGAATACGACCGATTGTCGAATGAATATATTCCGATTGAAGAACTTCGAGCCGCCAATGACGAGCGGTGGCAAAAACTGTTGGCAGGCGAGTGGCAATCAGATTCAGACACGCTTGAGAGTTTTCGCAATCGAGTTATTTCGAGCCTTGAGCAGTTGATTGGCCAGCATGCCTCGCAGCGAATAGTCGTAACTTGCCATGGTGGTGTGATCAATCAGTATCTGGCGCACATTTTGGGCATCTCAACTGAGCGCGGATTTTTTTATCCGCAATACACATCGATCCATCGAGTTGTGGCTTCAAAAAACGGTTTGCGCTCGGTCGGTTCGTTAAACGAAATCGCGCACCTTCGGTAATTTGCTATTTATTTTGCGGGTTTGCTTGCGTCAAACCCGATTAGCGCGCTGTTAGCGGCGCAACAACGGCGCAGTCAGGCAAGTTGGCCCACCGTCACCTTTAACCGCGACATTTTCACCGTTGAAAATGTGCACGGTCACGCCAGACTTACGAAGTTTGCCTTCTATTTCTGGATTACCAGCAGCTAAAACTACGACGTCTGGTGCGACAGTCAAAATATTTGCACCTTGGGTGTGAACTTCGGTGTCGTTAACTGTGAGCCAAGAAATATTGCGCGACTTGAGAAACTCGAGCAAACGAATCGGCGCAAGAGGTTCATAGACAACTGCTCGAGAATGACTGATCGGTGAGAGCACAGACATCAAGTGCAATACAGCACTTGGTCCTTGAAAGTGCGGCAAGTCAAAAGCATGAACTTCAACACCAAATGGCGCAAGCATTTTTTTAATTTGTGCGATGCCTTCGCCGTTAGTTCGATAGCCATGGCCGATCAATAAAGTTTTCGCATCGAGCCAAACTTTGTCGCCGCCGTCAGCAATGGCCGACCCGGTGAGTTCACCCAAAATAGGTACACCGATGCGCTCGAGGTCTTTGCGAATTTGGGCTGGTTCGGGTTGGCGAACACGCTTACCCATTTGCAACAAGATTGCGCCATGTGGCGTCATGATCATCGGGTCGTGCATGTAAACAGCATCGACTAGGCCATCAACGGCGCTGGCAATGTGAACTTTGCAGCCAAGTTTTTCAAGCAGCTGAACGAATTCGTTATGTTCGCGCACGAGTGAATTGCGATCAGGTTCGCGCCACTGCGCATCGGCAACAAAATTGCCAACAGTCGTCGGCGTGCGAACAAGAACATGTTCAAGTTTTGAAACCATGTCTGGCGTTCCCCACATAGGTTCTTACGCTACGGCAGAACTGTTAGCGTTTCAGATATGGCGAACGCGGCGGCCTTACGAAAATCGAGCAATCCTTTTTTGGCTGGCAACTTGGCGCCTGTCGATGTTGAAACAACTGCCTTTGATTTGCAAGTGACGGGCAAATTACCAGACGAGTTGACGGGTCGTTATTTGCGCAACGGACCAAACCCGATTGGTGAAGTTAACCCCGATTCGTATCACTGGTTTTTGGGCTCGGGCATGGTTCACGGAATTCGAATCAACGATGGCAAGGCTGAGTGGTATCGCAATCGTTGGGTGCGCGACCGAAACGTCGCAAAGAATCTTGGCGAACAAGCGCCACCGTCAGATTGGCCAGCCGATCATGCACAGTTTGCGTCGAATACAAATGTGATTGGTCATGCAGGTGCGACTTGGGCGCTTGTTGAAGGTGGTTCGCCGCCTATCGAAATGAATTACGAACTTGAGACAGTTCGTGTTTCGAATTTTGCCAACACATTGCCACAGGCTTTTTCTGCGCACCCAAAGCGTGACCCGCGCACCGGCGAATTGCACGTGATGGCTTATTGGTGGGGCTGGGGCAATCAGGTGCAATATCTGGTTGTTGGCGTCGACGGCAAAGTGCGACGCACGGTTGACATCGCTTTGCCAGGTGGCCCGATGATGCATGACTGTGCGATCACCGAAAAATACGTGTTGATCTTTGATTTACCTTGTTTGTTCAATCTTGATCTGGCAATGTCTGGGCGATCGTTTCCATATATATGGAATGCGGATTACACGGCGCGCGTCGGTTTGCTTCCGCGCGAAGGTGTGGCCGCCGACATTAAGTGGGTCGAGATCAACAGTTGCTATATCTTTCATCCATTAAACGCTTACGACGCACCAGACGGCACCGTCGTTTTAGATGCGGCACGTCACGAAAAAATGTTTGATGTCGAGCAACGCGGACCAAACGAAGGTTTTCCGACTTTAGATCGTTGGGTGCTTAACCCCATGACAGGCAAAGCAACAGAACAACGCTTGGATGATCGACCACAGGAGTTTCCGCGAATTAACGAATCGTTGATCGGCATGCAACACAATTTCGGCTATCTCGCTGGCATCTCAGATGTTTTTAGACAAGCAGATTTGATCAAGCAAGATCTGGCAAAGCAATCAACTCAAGTGCGACACGACGGTGAAAACTTTGGCTACGGCGAGCCAGTATTCATCGCACGCAACGGCGCAAAGTCTGAAGACGACGGCTACGTAATGGCGCTGCGTCACAACACAGAAACCGATCTTTCAGATCTGGTCGTGCTTGACGCTCAAGATTTTTGCGGTGAGCCAGTGGCTACTGTGCACCTGCCAGCACGTGTGCCAAACGGCTTTCACGGCAATTGGATTGCCGACTAAAAATTAAGTTTTAGACCCGGGCGCGGCCAGGTCATCGAAACAAGTTTGCCGAGACCTGAAAGTGTGATGTAGGCAGTTCGCAGCTCAGTGCCGCCAAAACAAATATTTGTCGTCATTGGGTCACCAGTTGCAATGTGTTCGATGATCTCGCCACTTGGTGAAATCACGGTGATGCCACCGTTCACCAATGTTGCAACACAGACGTTGCCGGCACTGTCAACAGCAAGCGAGTCGAGGTATTGCAAACCTGGTAAACCACACAAACAACTTCGCGGGTTGCTTGCGTTGAATCCTGAAACTTCACCTTCGCCGGTGATGTTTGCTTGGTAAACACGCCCGTTAAATGTTTCGGCCCAATAAAGCGTCTGGCCATCGGGCGAAAGACCGATGCCGTTTGGCGCCTGACATGGAAAGATAACTTCACGAATCATCGAGCCATCGGTCTTGGCGTAATAAATGCCAGTTAGATCGAAGTCGCGATCGTGACGAATGCCGTGGTCGGTGAACCACATGCCACCTTGTTTGTCGAACACGATGTCGTTTGGTCCTCGCAGTTTGCGACCGTCACATTGCGTGTATAGGTCGGTGACTTCGCCCGTATTCAAATCGACTCGCTGAATTCGTCCACCTATATATAGGTCGGGGTCGA
>Ga0255204_1000083_pt1 | contig 29778 bp, 26 predicted proteins | sample Miss_Colum_RepC__2_FD_188418 | JGI IMG/M metagenome (GOLD analysis project Ga0255204, IMG submission 188418) | Freshwater microbial communities from Mississippi River, Louisiana, United States - Miss_Colum_RepC_8h | ecosystem: Environmental > Aquatic > Freshwater > River | place: USA: Louisiana... | reverse complement strand
TTTGAGCTGGGTCGCTTCGGCCTCGCTCATCGCCACCTTGGTTCGTTTTCTTGCCATCCCCGAGCTTGCATTGCCGCCTAGGTTTTGACCAGCTTTACTTACCGATTGTTATAAAGACTTGGTATCACAGCCCGAAGGCCGCGCACTGGGACCTTGACCCGTGCCAGCGGCTTCCAGCCGCCGCGTTGCGGGTGGACAGCGCGAGCCCGCCTCGAAGTGCTGCGCCCTGCGGACGGCGGCTGGAAGCCGCCGGCACGGGGTCATGGAGAAGGTAGCCGAGCGCTGCGACTCGATGCCCATCCGCCCCGTCTTCTACCAGCGCCGGGGTTACTTCGTCCGGAGGAAGGCGGCGACATCCGCCAGCGCCTGCGCGTCCATCCCCATCTGCTCGGCGCTGAGCATCAATGAACGGCCCAGCGGCTTCTTCTCCTTGATGCGGTTCTTGGGCACCGTCTGCGTCACCGCGCCGGTGGACATGATGATGACCGGATCGCCATCGGCGAGGATGAGGCCGTGGATGACGGTGCCGTCCTTGAGGATCAGCTCGTGGCCGTTGAAGCCGTGCGCAATGTCGGCGCTGGGCGTGGCGATGGAGCGCAGCAGCACTTCGAGCGGCTGGCGGCTCGCCCACCCGGTGAGGTCCGGGGCGAACTCCACGCCTTCCTTGCCGAGGCGATGGCAGGTGTAACACGCGGTGGCAAACTGCGCGCCGCGCTTCACGTCGCCCTTGAGCTTCGCAATGTCCGCCAGCGGCGGCAGCTTCGACTCCTTCGGCGGCTCCGCGACGATGACGGCGGTGAGCTGGATCTTGTCAGCGTCGTAAATGCCGCGTGACTTGAGCGCATTGGCGAGGCCGTGGCCGCTCCAATGGTTGTCCTTGCGGTTGAGCAGCCACCAGATCGCGTCGGCCTTGATGGCCTTGTCCGTGGCGGCGGCGATTTCCAGCATGGCCTCGGCGGCCTCGCGGCTGCCGTTGAAGGCGATGGCGGTCAGGGCGCGCTTGCGCTCGGCGTCAGAGAGGCTTGCGGCGAGCGCGCGAACCTTGAAATCCGCGATGGCCTGTGGCGGGTGCAGCCGCCAAGCGATCCACGCCCAGCGCGGGGACCACTTCAGCGGATCGGTGGTGCCCAGCGAGGATTTCAACAAGTCGTAGCCCTCGGCTTCGCGGCCGCGAACCGCCAGACCGAGTGCATCAAGGTAAGCGCGATCCTTGCCGTCGAAGCGCTGCGCCAGCGTGATGAACGCCTGCTTCGCCTCCTGGGTGTAGAAGTTCCGGCCTTCACCCATGTGCCGCCAGACCACGTCGCGCAGCCCGAGCGCGGCCTCGCGACGCACGGCCGCCGAGGGATCAGTCCACACCTTCACGGACTGCCACGCATACCACGGACCGTCATTGGTGCCCGCGCCGCGCATGTCGCCTTGGAAAGGCTTGGGCAGGCCGCTGCCGGTGCGTTCCTCCAACTGGCGGATGGCCCGGAAGGTCGCCAGGCGGATGTTGTCATCCTTGTCCTCCATGAGCTGCAACAGCCGGGCCTTCGCGCGGGGCAGGTGACTGAGCAGCCAGATGGCGCGCGCGCGCAGGTGCGGTTGTTCGTCCTTCAGGAGCTTCTCCAGAGCCGGCTGGGCCTTGGCACCAAATTCCTTCACCGCGTAAAACGCCGCGCCGCGCACGTTCACCGCCGGGCTGCGCAAGGCCGCCACCGCGCCCTCGGGCGTGCTGAGGTCCACTTTCGGCACCGTGGGTTTGAAGCCCTTCGGCGCGATGCGATAGATGGTGCCGCTGAGGGAGCCGTCCAGATCCGCGTGTCCGCCGACGCGCGGATCAAACCAGTCCGCCACATAAATCGCGCCGTCCGCGCCGACCATCACGTCGCTCGGGCGGAAGAACGTGTGCAGCTCGCTGGTGACGCTGTTGTTGCCGCCGAGGAAATCGCTGCCAGCGAACTTGCCTTCCGCGTTGCTCGTGAGGAAGTCGAAGCGCTCGAGCTTGAAGCCCGCGCCGTCCGGTTTCGGGTAGTAGCCAAACACCGTGTTGCGACCCGGCTCGCAACTGAGCAGCAGGCCGCGATGCTTCGCGCCCAGCGCACTGTCCTCGACGAACGCAATCCCTGTGGGCGCGCCGCCGCCATACACATCGCCGCTGGGCATCGTGTCGGGGTCTTCCTGCCGCCACTGCGCGGTGGGCACACTCTGGCCGGGACGCCGATCTGCCTGCCAGGTGCGCTTGCCATCGGCGGAGCAGAAGCCGGCGTTGCCGCCCTCGGGCAGGAACGCGACGCGGCACGCGGGCGGATCATCGTTGTCGTTCTGGAACACGTCGCCGAAGGAACTCACCGTCTGCTCGTAGCTGTTGCGGAAGTTGTGGCCGATGATGCGCACGCCCGAACCGTCCGGATTCATGCGCGCCGCAAAGCCGCCAATCCACACGAAGCCATCATCGGACTTCGAGCCGGCGATCTCGCGCGGGTTCCAGCCAAGGTCGCCGGGATTGCTGCGGCCGTAGTAAGGATCGTAGGCGCTGCCGATGCGAAAGGTCTTGCCGGACTTGTCGGTGAACTGCGCGCCGCTGTTGCCCGCGTTCCAATACCATTGCCCGTCCGGCCCCACGGTGACGCTGTGCAGCGAGTGGTCGTGGATGCGGCCGTTGAAGCCGGTGAGGATGACTTCGCGCTTGTCGATGCCGGGATCAAACTTCGCGTTGCGGTTCACATCCGTGTAAACGATCAGGTCCGGCGTCATCGAGACGATGATCTGGTTGTCGATCACGGCGATGCCCATCGGCGCGAGGAGGAACGGCTCCTGCACGAAAACCCACGACTTGTCCGCCTTGCCGTCGCCATCGGTGTCCTGCAACACCATGATGCGGTCGCCCTCCGGCTGGCGCCTCGCGTGGCTGCGGTAGTTCGCGCCCTCGGCCACCCAGATGCGGCCCTGCTGGTCCGTGTCCATGTTGGTGGGATTCTTCAACAGGGGCGACGTAGCCCAGACGGTGACTTCGAGCTCCGGGTCCGACAGCTTGAAGAGGGTCGGCGGGACATGCGTGGGCGCGGGCGCGGGATTGGCCGCGTGGGTGGCGAGGCAAACGCCGGCAAGCGCAGCCAGCGACAAGGCGATACGGGGCAGTTTCATGTTCGTGAAAGTTCAACTGTTTCGCGCACGCCACGCAAGCCCGGGCAGGAGCGAGGCGAGGCAGCGATTTCGGCCCCTGAACCCAAAAAGGGAACGGGCAGGAAGAGCTTCCACCTCATTTTCCTGACCCAAATCTTTCTGACCCAATTCCGGTTCCTGGGTGGCCGCCACGGACCGGAGGCCGCGCATGGGGACCATGCACTCCCACACAGATTAAGGGCGGAGCACAGATAGGAAGTCTGACAGCTTGGAATTTCATCTGTGTTCCGCCCTTAATCCGTGTGGTGGTTCATGGAGCGGATTGGGGAGAGCAGCGGCGACGTGGCCCGGACGGTGACTTCGAGATCGGGGTCCGAAACCTTGAACAGGCTCGGCGGCACATGCGTGGGCGCGGGCGCGGGATCCGCAGCGTGGGTGGCGAGGCAAACGCCGGCAAGCGCAGCCAGCGACAAGGCGATACGGGGCAGTTTCATGTTCGTGAAAATTCAACTGTTTCGCGCACGCCACGCAAGCCCGGGCAGGAGCGAGGCGAGGCAGCGATTTCGGCCCCTGAACCCAAAAAGGGGACGGGCAGGAAGAGTTTCCACCTCATTTTCCTGACCCAAATCTTTCTGACCCAATTCCGGTTCCTGGGTGGCCGCCACGGACCGGAGGCCGCGCATGGGGACCATGCACTCCCACACAGATTAAGGGCGGAGCACAGATAGGAAGTCTGACAGCTTGGAATTTCATCTGTGTTCCGCCCTCAATCCGTGTGGTGGTTCATGGAGCGGGTTGGGGAGAGTGCGCGGAAGCCGGAGGGTGTGGGGTCAGGCATGTGCCCCGTGCCAGCACGAAAGCCCTTTCGCTGACCCGTTTCCTGATCGGGGCCGGGAGTCTCCGGTTGACCCTTCAACTGAAAGCCGTAAGTTTCGCCCGCGAAGCACGTCCAACGACCATGAACCGCCGCCACTTCCTCCCGCTGTTGACCGCCTTGCCCTTGCTGTCCACCACCATGAACGCCGCCGACTCGCCCAAAGCCAAAGACGCCGCCAAGCCCGGCCCCGAAACCAAGACAGCCACCGAGAAAATCGTGATGGGCGGCGGCTGCTTCTGGTGCACCGAGGCCGTCTTCCAGCGCGTGAACGGCGTGAAGAAGGTCGTCTCCGGCTACTCCGGCGGCCACGTGCCCAACCCGACCTACGAGCAGATTTGCACCAAGACCACCGGCCACGCGGAGGTCATCGCCGTGGAGTTCGACCCCGCCAAAGTCACGCTCGCGACCCTGTTCGAAGTGTTCTTCGCCTCGCATGATCCAACCACCCTGAACCGCCAGGGCGCGGACGCCGGCCCGCAGTATCGCTCGTGCATTTTCTACGCCAACGACGCGCAGAAACTCGCCGCGGAAGAGGCGAAGAAAAAGGCGCAGCCCGGCTGGAAGGACCCCATCGTCACCGAGATCAGCGCCCTGAAAAACCTCTATCCGGCCGAGGACTACCATCAGAACTACTTCAACCTGAACTGGAACCACAACGGCTACTGCTCCGCCGTCATCGTCCCCAAGCTGCGCAAGCTGATCAAAGAGGGGAAGATCCGGGAGAATTGAGGCGCGCCCTCCGGCGGCAGCTTGCCCCGAGCTTAAAGTCCAAACCGTCGCAGCAGCACGTCGGCATCAAACTCATCCGGCTGGAAACGCAGTTCCGGCTGGAGCGGCGGTTCGTAAAGGGAATCCACGCCCGTCATCTCCTTCAGCCCGCCCGCCGCCGCGCGACGATAAAGCCCCTTGGGATCGCGCGCCTGGCAGACTTCGATCGGCGTGTCCATGAACACCTCGATGAACTGACCCGCCGCGAAGGTTCGCCGCAACGCCGCCCGCTGCTCGCGAAATGGCGAGATGCAGGCCACGACCACGGTGAAGCCCTGGGCCAGCAGCACGCGTGCGATCTCCCCGATGCGGCGGACATTCTCCCGCCGCGCGTCCGCAGAGTAGCCCAGATCAGCGTTCACCGTCCGGCGCAGATCATCGCCATCCAGCAGCACCACCGGAACGCTCCGGGTGCGCAACGCGGCCTGGACACGCTGCGCAAGGGTGGTCTTGCCCGCCGCCGGCAGGCCGGTAATCCAGATCACGGCGGGCAGGTGGAAGTTGGCAGGCGATGTCATCAACGGCGGAAAGCAGGCGGCAACCTCGCACGAATGGCAAGCCCAAGCAGTCGAAACGCCAGATTTCGCCTTGTTCAGATGCGCGGACTGCGGATAGCTTTCCGCCTTCGTGGCTCCGATATTGGACAACCTTCCGCCTCATCGTCATCGCGTCTATGGCCTGACCGTCGCGACGTGGATTCCCTTTCCTGAACTGGAAGTCGCTCCCGCCGACGCGCCGGTGGACGCGGTTTTCCGTCTGGCCGAAGTGCCGGCGCAACTGGACCAGCCCCAGTTCACCGGGGCGCGCTTCCAAGCCGCGCCCGGACGTTTGTTGGCGTGGATTCCGGGAGTGGCTCGCTACCTCGCGGTGGGTGGTCAGGAGATTCTCATCCAGCCTGATACCGGTGCCATCGACAGCGACCTGCGCGCGCTGCTGCTCTGCTCGCCCATGGGTGGGCTCTTGCACCAACGCGGACTGCTGCCCCTGCACGCCAGCGTCATCGCCACCGAGCGCGGCGCCGTGGTGTTCATGGGCCACTCGGGACTGGGCAAGTCCACGCTGGCCGCGCACTTCCGGCAACTCGGCTACCGGGTGCTGGCGGACGACATTGCTGTTATTTCCTTTGATGCCCAAAGCCATCCCCAAGTCGCACCGGGGCTGCCGCAGTTCAAGCTGTGGCCCAATTCCGTCAAAGAGCTCGGAGGCGAGGTGGAATCCCTGCCCCGCCTGCGCCCGCACTTGGAGAAACGCATCTTGATGTTTCCGGAGGCCTTTCACCGTGAGCCGCTTCCCTTGGCGCGGGTTTACGCGCTGGAAGCCGACCGCCTCCGCGACGACATCCGCCTGACGGTGCAGCCGGTGCTGGATCGCGTGCGGCTGCTGCTGGAGCACACTTATCGCGCCCAATACCTGTCCGGTCTCGGCCTTCAGAAGGCCCACTTTCAGAGCCTCAGCCGGGTGGTTGCCGCCGTGCCGGTGGTTCGCGTGGTCCGGCCCGAGAATGACCGCTTTCATCTGGAGGCGCTGGGGGAGCAACTGATCGCCGACTTCACCCCATGAAGGGCATCGTCTGGCTCGCGAGCTACCCCAAGAGCGGGAACACCTGGTTCCGCGCCTTCCTCGCTAACTTGCTGCACGGCGGCGAGCAGCCGGTGGACATCAACCAAATCAACACCGACATCTTCTCCGCGAGGAACGGCTACGAGCGTGCCCTGGGTTGGGAAACTTCTGATCTGACAATGCGGGAAATTATCTCCGCCCGGTTGGCCGTGCAGGAGGCCATGGCCCGCGAGGAGGGCGCGGTGTTCAAGGTGCATGACGCCTTTGCCGACCCACGGGATGGCCAGCCGCTCTTCTCCGTTCCCGCCACTCGCGCGGCGCTCTACTTCCTGCGCAACCCGCTGGATGTGGCCGTCTCCTTCAGCCACCACCGCGGGAGGGACGTGGACAACACAATCGCGCGGATGAACAATCCGCAAACCGTTATGGCTGGGAGCAAGGACAGTCTGGATCTGCAACTGCCCCAGCCCATGGGCACCTGGAGTCATCACGTGCGCAGTTGGGTGGATGCGCCGAACCTGCCCGTTCACGTGCTCCGTTACGAGGACATGCTCGCCCGACCGCAGGAAGTCTTCACCGCCGCCTGCCGCTTCGCCGGGTTTCCCGATGAGCCGGACCGCGTGGCGCGCGCGCTGGCACACTCCAGCTTCGAAACCTTGCGCCAGCAGGAGCAGGCCAAGGGCTTCCGCGAGTCCGTCGGCGGGAGGTCTTTCTTCCGCAAAGGTCAGGCTGGCTCCTGGCGCGAGGTGTTGTCTCCGGCGCAGGTTTCTGCCATCGTCGCTGCTCATGGCGACGTCATGCGCCGGTTCGGTTACTTGAACCCGGATGGCTCGCTGCCTGAACAATGATGAGAGTTGCCAGTTGAGTGTTGAGAGTCCGCCTTTTCCGAGCACGTCATGACCAAGACCGCTTTGACCCTCCAGTCAGTCGTCGGCCAGTCGCCCGACCTCGTCGCCACCACGATCGAGGAGCAGACCGCGTTGATGAGCATCACCAACGGTGCCTACTACGGCATGGACAAGATCGGCAGCCGCGTTTGGGGACTGATCGTCCAACCGCGCGCCATCTCCGGCGTCGTGGACCAACTGCTCACCGAGTTTGAAGTCGATCGGCCCACCTGTGAACAACATGTGCTGACCTTCCTCCAAAAGCTCGCCGACGCCGATCTGCTCTCGGTGCAGTGAGTGCGCACGCCGCATCGGAGACCGGCGCTCCCGGCGAGTGACAGACTCCCCCCGCCACCGCTGATGTCCGGCCTTGCCAAATTCCTCCGCCACGACGGCCGCCGGCGCTGGCTGTTGTGCGAGGCGCTCGCGTGCCTGTGCTGGGCCAAGCTGCTCCTCCTGCTGGTGCCGTTCCGCTGGGTGGCACCGCTCTTGGGCAAGCCGCAGACTGAAAGCCCGCCGGCGATCACCTCCGGCGAGCGGGACTTGGTCCTGCGCGTCGCTTGGGCGGTGCAATCCGCCGCCAAACATGTCCCGCTGGGATTTGTCTGCCTGCCGCAGGCCATGGCCGCCAAGTGGATGCTGCGCCGCCGGCATCTGGCTTCCACCCTGTATCTCGGCGTCGCCCGCCCCGATGAGGTAAAATTCACTGCCCATGCTTGGCTGCGCGCGGGGGACAAGATCCTCACCGGCCGCGCCGAGAGCCGCACCCACACTGCCATCGCCACGTTTGCGGAGAGGTTTCCTTGAAATCAACCGAACGCGAAAACACAACAAGCCGAGGAGTCGGACGCGACACGCCGCTCCTACGCAAGCCTGGTCTGCGACTCGAATTGTTCGGGGATGGTTCCGTGGACGTAACTGATGCGGACCAGAAAATCCGCCTCGGAAGGTATACCCTCGCCATTCTTGATGCCTTTGCACAGCCCGCGACCATGCGCGAGGCGCTGGCCAGTCTAAATTTCAAGAGTCCGTTGGCTTGGGCTGAAGCGGCAACAACTGTGATCACCCTACAGAAGGCCGGGCTTCTGCTTTCGCCTGGTGATACTGTCGGTGCGCCAGACCGCGGGTTTGGCGTGGCTGCTGTCCATGTAGGGATGTTGAATGACAAAGCACGCGTAGAAACTTATATTAAGGCGATTCAACAAAGTGTCAGACCGAATGACGTAGTGGTGGACATCGGCACCGGCACCGGAATTCTTGCGCTTGCTGCAGCCAAGGCCGGAGCTCGACGAGTTTTTGCAATCGAGGGCGGGCCGATGGCGGACGTGGCGCAAGCGGTATTCGCAGGTAGCGAGGGAGGAGACCGCATCGAACTAATCCGAGGCTGGTCTACAAAAGTGGAACTGCCAGAGCGAGCCAGCCTGCTCGTAAGCGAGCTCATCGGCAATGACCCACTCGGCGAGAACGTGCTCGCGGTTGTCACGGATGCGCGCCAGCGGCTACTCCGACCGGACGCCCGCCATCTGCCAGACCGGCTCCGGGTATGCGCGCTCCCAGTCACCATTCCCCAAGCGCATCTGGCGCGCCACGCGGTAACGAAGGAGAATCTTGACAATTGGCGGTCTTGGTATGGCATGGATTTATCGCCGCTCAGCAGGATGGAGCACACCCAATTGCGACCGCTATTCCACATCCGACCGCAAGAGGCCCAGAGTTGGCAGGTGCTGGCCCCACCGCTGATCCTGGCAGATTTACCCATGTGCCATTTTACCGGCCGACCTATGCGGACCCGCTTCGAGACGGTCTTGCATGCCACCGGCACCTTGAATGGCTTGCTGATTTATTTTGAACTGGGCCTTGGTGTAACAACGCTAAGCACACACCCAGCCTGTGCATCGGCCTCGAATCACTGGCGCAGCCCAGTGTATTGGATTCGTGAAAATCCAGTCGGTCAGATTGGCGCCACAGCCGCCTTCGAAGTTTGTCATAAGTCCAGAGGTTGGGAGTTACAACTCATCGGACTGAGGCCGGCGCAGAGCTGACATGAGCGCCATTTGCGGCTTCCTCAATCTCGACTCCGCGCCCGCTGATCCGCAGCTCGTCGCGGTGCAGCTCGCCCGGCTGGCGCACCTCGGCCCGGACGGCTCCGGCACCTTCACCGGCGGCCCGATGGCACTCGGCCACGCGCTCCTGAGCATCACGCCCGAGTCCGTGGCGGAGACTTCCCCGTGGCGCAGTGCCGATGGGCAGCGCGTGATCGCGTTTGATGGACGGCTGGACCACCGGGACGACTTGTGCGCCGCGTTAGGCGTGCCACCCGCCGAGCGCAGCGTGCCGGACCCCGAGCTGATCCTGCGGGCGCATGAGAAATGGGGCACCGACTGTGCCGCGAAGCTGGAAGGCGAATTCGCCTTTGCCCTGTGGGATGCGCGCCAGCGCGAGCTGTTCTGCGCGACGGATGCGTTTGGCCAACGCCTGCTCTACTACCACTCCACCTCCACCCGCTTCGCCTTTGCCAGCATGATTCGCGGCGTGCTGGCCGTGCCCGGCGTGCCCCGCGCGCTGGACGAATTGACCCTCGCTTGCCAGCTTGGCGGTGTGCCCCGACCCGGCGAAGGCACCCTCTACGCGGGGATCTGCCGCCTGCCGGGGGCGCGCACCTTGATTATCCGCCCCGGCGGCGAGCCGCAAATCCGCGCCTACTGGCAGCTCGCCATGGAACCGGAAATCCGCCTGAGCCGGCCGGAGGAATACGCCGAAGCCTTGCGGGAAATGCTCGAAAGTTCCGTGCGCTCCGCCCTGCGCACACGGCATCCCGTGGCGGCGATGCTCAGTGGCGGGCTGGACTCGACCGGCGTGGCGTGTTTCGCCGCGCGCGAGCTGGCGGCACGGGGAGAGCGGCTCACCACCGTCTCCAACATCCTCCCCAAAGACTATCAGGGCTCCGAGTGGAACCGCGAGGAGAGTGGTTTCATCCGGAGCGCGCTGGCCATGTATCCGAGCATGGACCCCCACTGGTCCCTCGGGCTGGCCCGACCCGTCGTGGAGTTCAACGACGCTTATTACGACCATCACGACACTCCGGAGGGCGACACCAAATCCTTCCGCACGGCCGAGCTGGCTCACCTCGCGGCCCAGCAGGGGGCACGCCTGCTGCTCGGCGGCATGGGGGGCGACATGGCAGCGTCCTTCCGTGGCACCGGCTACCTCGAACAGCTGGCCCGCCGCGGCCACTGGCTCGACCTCGTCCTCCAAGTCCGCCGACAGGCGCGCGCGCGCGGTGACACGGTGTCCGGAATCTTCCGGCGCGAGGTGCTCCGCACGTTCGCGTCCGCCTGGCTGCGCCGGGCCAACGACCGCCTGCGCCACGGCCGCGGGCCCGAGGCAGAGGACATCTTTGCGATCCATCCGGACTTCGCGGCGCGGTTGGGCATCCCCGAGCTGCGCCGGACGGCCGAGGCCGGCCAGGACATGCACATGGATTTCCGGCAGTGCCAGCTACCGCTCGTCAACTCCGGGCGGCTGGGCGGAGGAGGTAGCTGGGCGGGCCGGCATGTGCCGGGAATGGAAAGCCCGCAGCCACTCATGGACCGCCGCCTCTGGGAGTGGTGCCACCACGTGCCCGTGGGCGAATTCGTCCGGGACGGGATGCCGCGCGGCCTCTACCGCCGCGCGCTGCACGACGTGCTGCCGGCGCAGATTCTCCAGCGCACGAGCAAGGGCTGGTATGCCCCGGACTACCAGCAGCGGCTCGCCGCCTGCACGCCGGCCATCGAAGCCTTCCTCGCCCGGCTGCCCGCCGGCGACCGGGTCTGGGGCTACGTGGACCGGCCCAAGGTGGAGGAAACCCTGCGGCTCCTCAACGGCCCCGGCGCCGGGGACAGTTGGGACAACCGCTATCAAATCACCCTCTGCCGGAGCCTGCGGCTGGCGCACTTCGTCTCGTGGCTGCGGCGCGCGGCTTGAGGCTGGTTCCGGTTGACGGCGGCCGCCTTGATACTTCCACGTTCTCTCCCTCACCCTGGCCCTCCCGCTGGGAGAGGGCCGGGGTGGAGGAGAACGCTGCCAGAGGGTGTTGCGAAAGGGAAAGTGCGAGGTGTTGATTTCATTGGCGCTTGCGCGTGTTTGCAATGATGCCGCCTCAAAACGACGGCGCGTCCTACCCGGGTAGCTCCAAGGAAAGCTGTGTCGGCGTCAAGGCGTCCAAGAGCGGGCGCACCGGCGGGTGCCCCACGATGGCGCGCGCCCGCAGGATCGCCACGGCATCGGCCAGCAGTGACATCACCCACGTCAGGCGTAGCCCGTTGAGGAAGACTTGGCTCATTCCCAGTTGGTTTTTTCATACGCCTGCGCGGGTTCGATCCAGGGGCGCACTTGTTGCAACACCTGCTGCACGATCGGGCTGGCCAGGGGCAAGCGCCCCAGCAACGTTTCGTGCTCTTCGGGCCGGTAGGCGAACTGGCGGGGACAGTGTGAGGCTTCCCAACAGCGACCGCACAGTTCCGGGCTGGCCCCGGTGCCAAACCAGTGTTCGTTCGCACGGCCATCCAAGCCCAGCCAAGTCAGCGGTTCGCCCTGGGGACAGGCGGCTTGATTCCACGCCACATACGGCGGCACCAGTTTCATATCACTCCGCAGCTTGGTCAGAACCGCCACCCGCCAGCGCTCCCGGCACCACCGTTTGGCTGCGGCACCCAGGTATCCCATGTCCGCCACCACCAGCGGCGGACACCACTCCCATTGCCGTTGGCAATGATGCAGGCTGGGCACCAACAGACCCCCTTCCGAGCGGTTGGCCGGGGTGGCCCAACTGACCAGCGGCACCAACAACACCCCGGCGCGATAGTCGTGCAGCCAGAAGCGGAGCGTGTGCTTTTTGTAGCCGACAAAGCAGCGGCTTTGGCCGGTCTTGAGCGTGCGGCCGCCCAAGGCGGCGTGCGGGGCCGAATACTGGCCGGTGCTTTTTTTGAAGCCCCCGCAGGCGGCGGGCAGATCGGTGGCATCGATCAACCCCACCGACAGCTCCCGCCACGCATAGGGTTCGAGCAAGGGTGCAAGCAGATGCTCATTGATCTGGCGCAGGCCCAACACCCCCACGCGCGCCCGGAATTCGTGCAACACCCGGACCCCGGGCACCTGGCTGTGACGGCGCAAGCCGGCGAACTGCCGCCATGCGCGCTGCTCCGGCAGCAGGGTCACCAACAGGTTCAGGGAATGGACCGGGGTGAGCAGACTCAGCAAATGCACCCGATAAAGCTGCGCGGTGGTATAGGCCCGCCGCCGCCCGCCAGTGGCCCCGGTCGGCCAGTCGTGATTGATGAAATCGTCGGGGACGAACGGGGACAGGAGTTCGAGCAACTCGGCCGTGCCCGTCAGAGGAAGGTTGGAATTCATCCGGGCAGCCTACCGTGGGAAAGCTAACTTGCGAGTGCCGCCGCCCACCCACGCGATTCTAGGCGTATTAAATTGGCGGTCAACTTGTTGCGGAAACTTTCGCAACACCCTCTGCCAGTCACGAGCCGACTCCCGGGTTGAACCGGCAAGCATCCACGGTCCCAAACTTGGCGAAATAAAGACTTGCACTTTGGCCGGAGGTTTGGCAAAACCTCGGCTGGATTTAGAAAACGAAAGCCTATGAAAAATGAAACCGCTTCCGCCGCTGTCGCCAACAACGACCTCAAGCTGGCTTGGACCGAGCCGACCCTCACCACCTTATCCTTGTCGACGAACACTCTCATGAATCTTGGCAACGGCATGGATGGAGGAAGCGCAACCGTTCCTGCAACGTTGACCTAGCGCCAGTCGGCTGAGTCAACCTGCTAACCCTTCATTTTTCTCCCGGCCCGCTGTCACGGCGGGCCGTTTGCTTTTTCAGCCATGGGTGGAGCCTAGTTGAATGGCAGCTTCCTGCCATGAGGTGTTTCCCGGCCCGCCCCAACCTCATTCCCGCCGTTTCGGGATTGCAGCCCGTGCGCAAAAAGTTCCTCCTCTGCCCCCATGTATGACCTGCGCGCCTACGGCGGGATGCTCTCGGACGAAGGGCGCATCGCGGCCTTCCACCAGTCCATCCGCACGGCGGTGAAGCCGGGTGACGTGGTCCTTGAACTGGGCACGGCTACAGGGTTGATGGCCTTCTGGGCCGCACAGGCTGGCGCGCGCCACGTCCACGCGGTGGAGCCAGACCCGGCCATTGCGCTCGCCCGCCAAAGCGCACGGGACAACGGCCTCGCGGAACGCATCACCTTTCACCAGACCATCTCCTCCCACCTCACGCTGCCCGAACGGGCCGAGGTGGTCATCGAGGACATGCGCGGGGCAATGCCGTGCTTCAAAACGCATCTGCCGGACGTGATGGACGCACGCGCACGCCTGCTGACACCTGACGCAATCCTCATCTGCCAGCGGGACACCCTCTTCGTCACCGTGGCTGAGTCGGACGAGCAAACGCGCCATGTCCACGCCCCGTGGGACGGCAGCCGTTGGGGGCTGGACTTGCGAGCGGCCCAAAAATTCGCGGCGAACTGCTATATCAAGCATCGGTGCGCACCGGAGGACTTGCTGGCCGAGCCGCGCGCGTGGGCAGAGATTCATTACCCCACCGTCAGCTCGCCGCACGTCCGCGGCAGCGCGGAACTCACCGTGGCCCGCGCAGGCACGGCACACGGGCTGGCGCTGTGGTTTGATGCGGAGCTATTCGGTGGCTTTCGATTCTCGAATGCACCCACGGAGCCGAAGCATACCTACGGCAGCGCCTTCCTCCCCTGGCCCGCGCCCACGCCGCTGCTCGCCAATGACCGCATCGAGGTGAAGCTGGACGCGGTCTTCACTGGTAACGACTACGAGTGGAACTGGGCGAGCACGGTCTGGCGCAACGGGCAGGCCGCGCCGACCGCTCAGTTCAAACAGTCCACTTTTCAAGGTCGGCCCATCACCCCGCAGTCCTTGGCCAAGCGCACCGGGGGATTCCGCCCCCGGCGCAACGAGGCCGCCGAGATGCAACGCTTCCTGCTGGAGCGCATGGACGGAACCACGAGCAACGCGGAGCTGGCGGCTGCTATGCGCGCGGCCTTCCCGCAGGCCTTTCCCGCGGAGAGCGCCGCCCTCGCGCGCGTGGTGAAATGGGTGGGGAAGCTGGCGGCGGACTGAAGCGTTGGCTGGGTCGGGCATGGTTAGCCCTTCCGTGGATGCCGAGCGAGCCGCCGCCGCAACCACAACCCCGGCGCGGCCACGTAGTAGAGGGCAAACCAGCGGTCGGGTAGGGGAAGCGATTTCCAGTTCGTCGGCGACATCAGCCGGGGGCGCAGCACGGCGGCCTTGCCCGCCCAGCCCGAGGACAAATTCCACTGGTAGCGCGTCTGGCGGAACAGCTCCATGACCCCGGCGCGCTCGCGGTCGCTCCGCAGCAGCGCGCGCACCGCTTTGGAAGCCAGCCAGCGCACCGCTGCTTCCCGGGCCGCCGGCACGCGCAGCGCCTCTGGCAGCGGAACACCCAGCAGCACCTCGGCCAGCCGGGCGCCTTGCCAGACCGCCGTCTCCACCCCGTGCTGGCGGGCCGCCTTCATCAAACGAGGCCAGTCCACTCCCGGCCGCAACAGCAGCAACGCCACATCCACCAGCCAGAACAACCGGAACCAGCCGTGCCCGGCACCATGGGTGAAGAGGTAGAGGAACTCAGTGTCCTGCGGCAGCCGGAGAATTTTCTCTCCGCCAAGGAGGGTGGACTCACCGTGCGCCTGATCGGCGGCGAACTTCAGCTCCGCCAGGCCCGCCAGCCGCCACTCCACCTCGATGCGCACTCCAGTGGTATCGTTGAAATACTCGAACTCATGCTTGAGCCGCACGAACTCGCGCCATTGCCGCGGCGTCAGCTCGAAGTCCGGCACGGACCGCCGGCACCCGGCTCCCCGCAGCGCCCGGTCCACCGCAGCCAGCTGGTCCGGGTGGATGAACAGGTCCAGATCCCCGGCATGCCGCCCGCCCACCACGCCGTAAAGTTCGCGGGCCAGCAGCGGCCCCTTCACACTGAGGAACGGCACTCCCGCCGTCCTCAAGATTCGACTGAGGCGGACCAGCTCCGCCGAGCGCACGAGGGCGCGTCGAGCCGTCTCCTGCGCCACTTGATGCAGATGCGCCTGCACCGGGGCCGGCAACCGGCTGCGTTCCGCCGCCGGCAGCTGATGCCGCAGAAAGGCTCCGATGCGATGCCGGTCCAGCAGGGCGTTGAGCACCGCGGGACGCAGCGCCTCGCCGCCCGGGCCTGCCGCCGTCGGGACGGTGCCCAGCGCCTGCCGCAGCAGCCCGACCACGGCGCGGAACTCGGCCGGCCAGGCCCGTCCGGGCCGGCCAAGCCGCACATCTTTTTCGACCGGGTGCATCACGGGTTCACAGCGTGCTGAGATGCATGAGTTTGCGAAAGGCTCCGTGCTCCTGACGGGCCAGCGCTTCCGGCGCGCCGCTTTCAACCACCCGGCCGGCCCCCAGCACGATCACCTGATCGGCTTTGCGAATGGTGGAAAGCCGGTGCGCGATCACGACCAGTGTCAGCTCCCCATGCAGTTTTTCAATCGCCTCCTGCACGAGCCGCTCGTTCTCGGTGTCCAGCGCGCTGGTGGCCTCGTCCAGCAGCATCAAGGTGGGTCGGCGCAACAGGGCCCGGGCCAGCGTGAGCCGCTGGCGCTCGCCCCCGGAAAGCCGCACCCCGCGGTCCCCCAGCACCGTGTCCAAGCCCTGTGGCAGGCGGGTGACAAACTCCTCCGCAGCCGCGGCGCGCAGCACGTTGCGCAATTCGTCATCGGTGGCATCGGGCCGGGCCCAAAGCAGGTTGGCCCGCACGGTGTCGTGGAAGAGGAAGGGCTCCTGCGGCACGTAGCCGATGGACTGCCGCCAGGCGTTGAGCCGCGCGCCGGCCAGCACCTCACCATCCACCAGCACCGTCCCTGCCGTGGGCGTGAGCAGGCCGAGCAGCAGATCGCCCACGGTGCTCTTGCCCGCGCCGGAGGGCCCGACGAGGGCAGTCATCTGCCGCGCCGGGATGGACAAGTCGAGCCCGGCCACGGCATTGCCCCCGGCCACCTCCTCGCCGCCATAGCGAAACGTGACCTGCTGGAACCGGACGCCTGATTGCAGGACGAAGGGCTGGCCGGCACCAGGCGGATCGACCTCGGCGGCCGCATCCAGCTCAGCCTGCAACTTCTGCACCGTCTCAAACGAGGCTTGCGACTGGAGCAACCGCTGCCAACTGGTCTGGATGGCCCCAATGCGCGGCAGCAGCCGGTTGAAGACGAAGACCATCAGCACAAGCTGCGCGGTCGGCAATTTCACCCACGCCACCGCTACGTAGAGAAACGCGGTGAGTGCCACCCAGCCGGACAGTTCAAAAAAAGTGCGGGACGTGGAAAACGTCCGGTGCGCCGCCATGAAGTGGTCCGCGATGGCGTGGGTGACCCGCGTGAAAATCTGGAGATGATGCTCGCCGCGGCCGTGACTCTTGGCGACCTTGAAGCCCGCGAGATGCTCGCTGATGGCGTTGCTCATCTCGGCGCGATGCGTCTGGCTGGCCTGCCCGGCGGCCTGCACCCGCCGGTTCAACGGCCGCAGGCACGCCGCCATAACCAGCCCACAGCCCAAGGCCAGCAGGGTGAGCGGCAGCGACAGCAGCGCGGCCATGCCGCAATGCACCACGGCCATGGCCACCAAGCCCGCCAGCCCCGTCATTTGCTGGGCGGCAAACCCAACGCGATCCACCTCCTGCGTCAGCACCCGCGTGACCTGCGCGCTGCGCAGACGCGTGAACTCCAGCCAGCGGGCATGCACCATGGCCCGGTAGAGCCGGTCCCGCAGTTGCACGGTGTAGTCGGCCTCGATGCGGGCGTTGAGATAATCCGCCACCCTCCGCAGCGCCGCCTGCGCAATGAGCAAGGTCACGAAGCAGCTCAACACCACTTCCAGCGAAGCGGGCAGGCCGATTCGGGCAAAGACTTGCCGCCAGACAACATTGAGATTCCCCGCCGCCTTGATCTGGCCCAGCCCCAGCAACTCCAGCAGCGGCATCATCAGCATCACCCCTGCCGCCTCCAGCGCCGCCACCGCCAACACCAAGCCCAGCACCACTGGAATGCGCCGCCCGGCGTGGTGAAGGAAGTGCTGAAGGAAAGCCGAGGACATGAATGACGCAAAGGGTGCCCGGTAATCAACAGGCAGGCCGGCGACAGTGTGTTGCGCGCTCCGCCGTGAGAAAAGAAAAAGCGCACCCGTGAAGGTGCGCTGTGCGCAAGCGAGGATACGTGTGGCGTCAGCCCGGAGCCGCGCTCGAATCAGATGCCTTGGCCTGAAGCTCCGGCCCGGCCAGCTTCACTTCCAACAACCGCAAAGAAAGCAGCGTTTCCGCCAGCGCCCGCTGAAAGGCGTAATACCAGCCGGCCCAGCCATCCAAAATCACCCCGCGCACCAACAGCGTGTAGAGCAGCACCACCGGCGGCCCCAGCAGGATGGTCTTGCGGATGCGATCATTCAGGCCCAGCGCACCGGCCGGGGTGCGCGTGAGCTTTTCTGCCTCCAGCTTGGCGTAGCGATCCTGGGACCAGACCCAGTGCGTGAGCGGCTTCCGATCATCGTGAAGGACTGGCGTGCGGAGGGTGGCCGTGGGGCCACCGGCATGCAGCAATTGCGTGTGACCATCCTGCACGTAGCGACACTTCGCCCGGCGAAACAAGCCGAGCCGCGGCGGGTAGAGCGTGCCCCGGAGCGGATGCCCTTGGATGCAGTAGCGAAACGCCATCGCATAAGCCGCCAGCTCGACGGCGGGTTGCAAGCTGCCCAACTCCTGCTCGAATCCATCGCTCAAGATGTAATCCGCATCCAATGACAACACCCACTCGGTGCGGATCTGGTCGAGGCCGAAATTCCACTGGGCGGTGTGGTTGTCGAACGGCCGCTCGAGAAAGCGCACGTTCGCGTGCTGCGCGGCGAGCGCTTTCGTCGCATCCTTGCTGAGGCTGTCCACCACCACGATTTCCCGCGCCCAGCCCAACCGTGCGAGGCACCGCCCGAGATTAGCCTCCTCATTGTAGGTGAGGATGAGCGGGGTGATCTGGTCAAGCATGGTCGGGAAATACCCGGTTACTCGCGATAGACGTGGTCCGCAAGCTGGGTCAACCGCTCGTAGAACGGGCGAAGCGCGGGCAGGGAGAACTCACCCAGCAAGGCGGAATCCCCGGCCCCGGTGAACGAGCCCAACAAGAGGTCGTGGCTGCGGTCTTGAACGCGCAGGCGGAGTTTCTCCAGAACTTTTCCCGCCGTGGAGATCAGGCCGGCGGCACCGAGCCGGCCATCATCCACCAAGGAATGGCCGCCGAGGATGGGCGTGAAAAGATCGGGGAAGAAGCGCAGTTCGACCGAGTAGTTGTCAAAGACGTAGCGCAATATGCACTGCCGTTGGTGCGCGCCCTGACGGATGAAAATACCGCAGTCACCAGCGGGGAATGAGACCTCGGCGGAGAGTCGGGCCAGTTCGCCGCGCGAGTTCCTGGTGCGGTCACAGTGCTGGATTTGCATCGGACCCTCAAAGAGCAACCAGGCCAGATCCAGATAGTGAATCGCGTAGTCGGTGAGCAGGACGCGGTTGCGCCATTCATCCCGCAGCCATGCGGCCCGCTCATGATGTGGCGACGGCGTGTCAAAGTGCAGCGTGACCCGCCGCAACGACCCCGACGGCCGGGCTGCCAGAAAGCGCCGGAACGCCAGCACATTTGGCTTGAGCCGGTAGTTGTGAATCACGAACACGCGCCGCCCCCGGAGCAGCGCCTCGTGGGCGTCCAACTGCGGGCGGGTGACGGCGAAGGGCTTTTCCACCAGCACGTCCGTGGCGCTGGCAGGTAGCTGTTCGTAAACGGGTTCGCGATACAGCCATGGAGCCGTGATCACGGCGTGGGTGGTGTCCGGCGGGGTTCCCGCCTCCGGGGCCAGCGTCACGGGGGAAGCTGGCGGACGGGTCAGGGCGGGGTCCGCCCACGAAATCCGGCCGGCGAAGCCAAGGCGCGCCAACCCAGGCAGATGCTTCTGCTGCACGATGCGGCCCAAGCCTACGTAGTGCAGGCGCCCCACCCGGGCGGACGCGTTTGTGTGCTGGGGATGCGCGGGCCAGCCGGGCGACGACCCCACTTCAGCGACTTCACGCAAGGCCTGCCGCCAGTCGAAGCGGCAGTCCAACCCCAGCCGGCGCGTGGTTTGTGAGCAGTTGTATTGACGCACATTCAAGTTGTGCTCAAAGAGCTTCACCAATCGTGCTTGCCGACGCTTCACCAGGGTCAGCGCCACCGAACCACCTGCCAATCCCAGTCGCCAGAGCCATGCAGGAAAATGAATGCCCGTCCAGCCACGCCCCAATTCGCGGCAGTGGAAGGCCAAATACTCCTCGCGGGATGGAGCCTCGGGCGACACCAGCATGAACCGCTCGCACGGCTGCGGATCCCCCAACTCCACGAGCCGGCACACCGCCTCATGCACCGTGTCGCGGGCCACCAGAGGAATGATGGAGCTCCGGTGCCCCAAGCCCAGCAAATGACCGGTGGGCAGCCAGCGTGCGATCCCGGGCAGCGAATCCGCCAGCCCACGGCCCAAGATGAAACCAGGTCGAAGCACCAGCAGCGGACGATCTTGAATGGCAGCTTCGAACCGCCGCTCTACTTCAACCTTTACCTTCGAGTATTCCCCCTTCCACCGGTGCGCCACGGCCGGGGTCTGTTCATCCACTGTGCCGGTCACAGCCGGCAGCACGCTGATGGAGGAGACATGGATGACCCGGCCCGCCTCACGCGCCCGGGCGGCGGCAATAACCTGTTCCGTGAGTTCGAGATTTTCCGGCACACCGCCGAACTTGACCAGGGCGTAGTTGATGAGTGCGTCCACCCGGCCGACGGGTGCGGTGATTTCCGGCAGCCGCGCATAGGTGCCATGCAGGTCACGGGGCCCTGCGTCCGCGCGGAGCGAGCGATTGAAGGTCCAGACTTCATGGCTGGCGCGATTCAGCCGCTCAACCAGACCGTGGGCGGCAAAACTTGAGGAACCTACGATCAGTATCTTCATCGGCAATTCCCCGGCTGGTGCCGTCGGCAGGCAGCCCTGTAACTGGTGATCAAGCCGCGGGCGGCGGCGTCCCAACTAAAATGATCCCGCACCACGGCGGTGGCGCGTTGCGCCATGGCGCGGCGTTCCTCCGGCGCGTCGAGCAGCGAGCCCAAGGCCGTCGCCATCGCTCCCGGTTCCACGGCAGCCACCCGCCCCACTCGATGTTTGCGGACTTCTTCAGCAAGCCCCACCCGATCCGAGACCAAGGTGGGCAATCCCGCCGCAAGCGCTTCGATTACCACCATGCCAAAGTTCTCCGAATGCGAGGCCAGGGCGAACAGATCGCAGCCCTGAAAATGGAGCCACTTGCGCTCCGCCGCCACGGCTCCCACCCAATGGACGCGCGGGCCCAAACCCAACCGCTCCGCCAAGGCCCGCAGCTCTGCAACGTAGGTGGCGTCGCCAGCACCCGCGATGACCAGATCGAAATCCCGGCGCGGCACCAACGCCACCGCCTTTAGCAGGATGTCCAAGCCTTTCACCGGATGCAGCCGGGATAGCGAAAGCACCAGCAGGCGCTCCGGTGGCACGCCCAAGGCCGCGCGCAGCCGGGTGCGGGCCTCCGGAACCAGGTCCGGCATATCCAAGCCATGCGGTTGGATCAAAACGGGGCAGCGAAACCCCAGCGGCGCAGACTCCTCGGCTTCGAGCGCCGAGGTTACGTGTAGAAAAGCGGCGCGGTCCACGTTCGCCTTGGAGAGGAGATTCAGTTGCAGGCGCTTGCCGAAGCCCCGTTGTCGCAACGCCCAGGCGCATAACTGGCCCAGCGGCCGCACGGCGTAGGGCAGGCCCCGCCTGCGCGCCGCCAGCATGCCCACGTTGGCCGGGAAGGAAAACACGGTGTGCACGTGGAGGAAATCAAAGCCCGCCAGATGGTGCCGCAGCCAACCGAGGAAACCCGGCGCAAAGGTGAACCCCACCAGCGTGTGCTGGCGGGCAGGCACACGCGGAATGAACCACACCGGCACTCCGCCATGCTCCACCCACTGGCCCACTTGCACGTTGGCCAGACGCGGACCGTCGTCGTCGTCGCTGGACACAATGCGTGCGTCCACCCCGGCGCGGCGTAAAGCCCGCACCATGCCCAAGCCGGCCTCGGTAGGCCCCCCACACTTGGGCGAAAGGGACGCCATGAGGTGGAGCACGCGCAGCGGCCGGCCCCCGTCCGTTGGTTCACCAAGGCTGTTGCTGGGGTAGTTCAGAGACATCCTTGGAGGCGGCCAGGAAAGTGACGTCATACATGCCCACCACGCGGCCCAGCACGTCTCGCTTTAAGTGCATGAACCGGCCCGGCACCCAGTCCGGATTCACACAGGCAGCCACGTGGTAGCCGCGGTCAAACAGGAACTCGAGGCACCGCCTGGCCACTTCTAGCCCGTGTGTCTCGATCATCAGCCGCGGGTGTCCTTCCCGGAAAAAGTGATCCCCTCCCCGCAGCAACAGATGTTCCGCTCCTTCCACGTCTTTTTCATCACATCCGGCCGGGGGAGCTCACCTGTCCGCAGTATGCCATCAACCGTCCGGCAGAGCACCTTCTCCGTCAGCGGCGGCAGCCCCACCGCCGCGCGGGCGGCGCATGGCTTGCCCCCGGTGACGGCGTTGACCGTGCCGGAGGCGCTTTGCATGTCGTCCACCTGAAATTCGACTTCGCCCTCCGTGTCAGCGAGGGCGCACGGCACCACTGTCACCCGGTCAGTCACACCTCCCAGCGCCAGATTGTGGCGCAGGTCCGGCAAGTTGGCGGACATGGGCTCAAACGAGACCACGCGCCGGGCACCGGGCACCGCCACCAGCCAGCGGGCATACAACCCTAGATTCGCCCCCACGTCCCAGACCGTGTGCTCCGGCTTCACCATCGCCCGCAGCAGCGCCATGGGGTAGCGCTCCAGCTCCAGCGGGGCGCGCAACCAGTAGGAACGATTGCGCCGGAGACGCACGCGCATCAGGCCGACCGTGGGCACAGTCACCTGAACATGGCAGTCCGGCAGGCAGCGCAGCAACCAACGGGACAGCGCGGGCCGCTTGCGCACCCACTGGCCAGTATCACGAGCGACGGATCGGATGAAGCTCATAAGTTGAAGCAGAGGGAAAGCACCAGCTCGGCCGGTGCCACTAGAACAGCGTGTAAATGAAAGGAGCCGCCGCAGGATTGGCCGTGAGGAGCAGCAGCCCGCCCAGCAGCAGCAGCGCCAGCACCAGCGGGATGAGCCAGAACTTCTTGTTCTCCCGCAGGAAGTCCCAGAACTCTGCCACCAGCCCGCGTTCCTCCCGCTGTTGCCCGGCCTGCTCGAACTCGTTGTGGGATGGTTCTGGCATGCGTCAGAATTGCTTGAAGTAATCCGCCGCCGCGCGCACTCGCGGCGCGGGCCGCCAGTAGGTCGATGCCTGGCGGTCATAGGACTTGGTCAACCCAGCCTGCCCGAACGCGCGCTTGAGCACGCCGGTGCCCGTGACCGCGATGAAATAGAGCGCCGCCACCAGCAGGTTGCCCACCACCAGCCCGACACAGCAGGCCAGCGCATACCACACGACGTAAAAGGGTCGTGCGATGGCCGGCAGGGCGTAGAAGAGCGCCCCCACCGCGAAGCCCGCGCCGCCCAGGACGACCGCCGAGGAAGAATCCCACACGCCCGTCCTGCACCACCGCGCCACCGCAAGCACCACGGCCACCATCGGCAACCCAACCATCAGGCTCTTCGCAAACACCCGCCGAGCCTCAGTGTCGGGCGACCAGTTGACTTCGTTGAACGGGTTCAGCACGGGGCCTAGTCGAGCTTGAAGCTCTCGATGTATTGCTTCCGCGCGGACTCGTCTTGTTGTGGTTGCTCGGTGCGGAGGAGGACGCAGTTTTCCAGCACCAGCACATCCATGTCCGACGCCATGAAACAGCGGTAGGCGTCCGCGGGCGTGCAGACGATGGGCTCGCCGCGAATGTTGAAGCTGGTGTTGATGATGACGCCGCAGCCGGTCTGCCGCTTGAACTCCTTCATCAACCGCCAGTAGCGACCGTGCCGTTCTTCGTCCACGGTTTGAATCCGCGCGCTCATGTCCACGTGCGTGATGGCCGGGAGCGTGGAACGCGGGACGTTCACGCGCTTGCGGAGGTCGGGGTCCTTCATGAGCTGCCGCTGCTCGTCGGTGAGCGGGAGCCAATGCTCCTTTTTCACATCGGCCACCATCAGCATGTAAGGCGACTCGCGGTCGTGGTCGAAATACTTGTCCACGTCCTCCAACAACACGCACGGCGCAAAAGGCCGGAAGCTCTCGCGGAACTTGATACGAAGGTTCATCTGCGACTGCATCACCGGGCTGCGTGGGTCGCCGATGATGCTGCGCGCCCCGAGCGCGCGCGGTCCGAACTCCATTCGCCCGTGGAACCAGCCGACGACCTTCTCGGAAGCCATCTCCTTCGCCACGGCTTCCAGCAGCGCCGGCTCCGAGTCGTGAAAGGTGTAGCGGACTTTCTGCTCGTCGAGGAAGGCGCGGATTTCTTCGTTGGAAAACTTCGGTCCAAGCAACGAGCCTTTGAGCGAATCTTGCCCCATCCCGTAGCCGCCGACGTGAGGAGGCGGATTCCCAGAGCTGTCGGATTCCAAAGTGGTCCGCCTCCTCACCTCGGCGGCTACGTGCTTGCGTGGTTGCTCGAGGAGCTGGTGATGCACAAAGAGCGCCGCGCCCAGCGCACCGCCAGCATCGCCGGACGCGGGCGTCGGGAACACGTCGTCGAAGATGCGTTCGCGGAGCAATTTTCCGTTCGCCACGCAGTTGAGCGCGACGCCGCCGGCGAGGCAGAGGTGTTTGCTGCCGGTGAGTTCTTTCGCGTGCCGGGCCATCTTGAGCACGACATCCTCCGTCACTTTCTGAATCGAGGCGGCGAGGTCCATCTCGCGCTGCGTGATGGCGGACTCGGGGTCGCGCGCGGGTCCACCGAAGAGCGACGCGAACCGGTCGTTCGTCATCGTGAGGCCCTGGCAGTAGTTGAAGTAGCTCATGTCCATCGCTAGCGAGCCGTCGGGCTTCACGTCCACGAGGTGCTGGAGGATGGTGTCCACGTAGCGTGGCTCGCCGTAGGGCGCGAGGCCCATGAGCTTGTATTCGCCGGAATTGACCTTGAAGCCGCAGAAGTAAGTGACCGCGCTGTAGAGCAGGCCGAGCGAGTGCGGGAAGTGGAGGGTCTTGAGAATCTTGAGCTTGTTTCCCTGGCCGTGGCCGATGGTCGCGGTGTCCCACTCGCCGACGCCGTCGAGCGTGAGAATAGCCGCATCGTCGTAGCGAGACGGGAAGAACGTGCTGGCCGCGTGCGACTCGTGGTGGCCGGTGAAGGCGATGCGTTTGGTGTAACGGCCGCCGAGCGCCTTCCGAATCTCGCGGGGCAGATGCAGCTTGGTTTTGAGCCACAGCGGCATCGCCCTGAGGAACGACTGAAAGCCTTGTGGCGCGAAGGCGAGGTAAGTTTCCAGCAGACGGTCGAACTTGAGCAGCGGCTTGTCGTAAAAGACGACGTAGTCGAGCCGTTCCGGCGCAAGGCCCGCTTCGCGCAGGCAATAGTCAACCGCACGCGTGGGAAACTCGGGGTCGTGCTTGATGCGCGTGAAGCGCTCCTCCTGCGCCGCGGCGACGATGTCCCCGTCCACGACCAGCGCGGCAGCGGAGTCATGATAATAGGCGGAGAGGCCGAGAATGGAGGGCACACGAAGCGGTCAGACTGGTGTGCTGAAGCCCGCGCGCTTCAGCCAGTGGGACAGCGCGAAGACGGCCCACTTGCGATACCAGGTTTGCAACGGCACAGGGCTGGTGCGATCCAGTTCGGCGAACGTGTCGCGCCAGTCGGAGGCGAGCCATTGTTCGAAGGGAAAGGAGAAGCCGCGCTTGGGCTGGTGGGCGATCCAAGGTGGGATTTCCGGCACGGCCTCAAGCAGCAGTTGCTTGCCCCGGCGCAGCCGGATGGCCGCCGGGATGCGGGACACGGTGTCGAAGAGCGGGAGGTCGAGGAAGGGCACGCGCAGTTCCAAACCGTGGGCCATGCTCATCACGTCGCTGTCGCGCAGCAGTTGGTTGCGCATGTAGCGGGTCAGCTCCAGGCGGCTGACGGTGTCCTGCGGGGTGGGGTCTTCAGGGAGGGTTTCCGCAGGCGGCAGGGGACCGGGGTCCAAGCCGGTGAGATGGCGCGTGAGCAGGGTGGCTTCACGAGCGGTGAAGACGCCGCGCAGCGCCGTGTAGGCGGAATCGAGTCCGAGCGGTTCGCCGAGCATTTCCCCCAGGCGGCGCAGCGGTGGGCGGGCGGCGCGGCCCAAGGCGGCGCGCGCAGCCGCCCGCACCGGGCCGGTCCAGCGCAGGCCGCAGTTCAGGGCCGCCAGTCGGGGCACTTCACGGAAGGACTTGTAGCCGCCAAACAATTCATCTCCACCCAGGCCGGACAGCACCACCTTCATGCCCTGCGCGCGGGCAAACTTCGAGACCGTGAAGGTGTTCAGCCCGTCAATGCTGGGCTGGTCCATCGCCGCGAGGAATTGGCGGAAGAGCGTCTGTCCCTCAGCAGCGCCGAGCGGCCACTCATGGTGCGTGGTGCCGAAGTGCGCGGCCGAGCGGCGGGCGAGCGGGCCCTCGTCATTGGCCGCGTCGGGGAAGGTGATCGAGTAGGTGTGGAGATCCGCCTTGCCGGCGGCACGGGCCAGAGCCACGAGCGCCGTGGAATCAATCCCGCCGCTCAGAAAGACCCCCACGGGCACATCACTGATGAAGTGGTGGTCCACCGAATTGAGCAGCGCCGACCGGGTGGTGCCGACCGGATCGGCGAGAGCAGGCAAGGATGAAAAGGCCAGGGTGTGGTAGCGCTGGACCGTCAGCCTGTCCTGATGCCAAACCGCCGTGTGCCCCGCCGGCAGGCAGCATGTGTCCTTCAACAAAGTGCGCGGCTCTGGCACGGACCCCATGCCCAGAAAGCCCATCACTGCTGTGCTATCCAAGTTCTTCTGGACCCCGGGGGCCGTCGCAAGCGCGTGCAGTTCAGAGGCAAAAGCCAGCCCTTGGGGGCCGGCGTGGTGGTAAAGGGGCTTTATGCCAAAGGGGTCGCGGGCCAAAAATCCAGTCCGCTCTTTGGCGTCCCAAACTGCAAAGGCGAACATGCCGCGCAGCTTGCGGACACAGGCAGCACCCTCGACCTCAAAGGCACGAAGCACCACCTCGGTGTCCGAGTGCGAGTGGAACACGACTCCGCGCGCCTCCAGCGCGTCGCGAAGCTCGCGGAAGTTGTATATTTCCCCGTTGAAGACGATCGTGTGTCGCCCGCACGGCGTGGTCATCGGCTGATGCCCGGCTGCGCTCAAATCTAGAATCGCCAGGCGCACTTGTCCCAAAGCGCACCGGCGGTCCGGCGTCACCTGCGTGCCGGCGTCATCGGGTCCGCGATGGCGCAGCCGGCCCAGAGCCGATGCTGGCCACTCCGCATGATCGAGCGGGAGCGGGGCGGAGGCGAAGAATCCGGCGATGCCGCACATGGCCTGCTAAACAGAAAATGGCCGGGCCGAGGGTTCTTTGGCCGGGCCTGCCGAATTATCATCAGGAGCGCCGACTGGTCGGGCGGCGGGGGCAAGCCAGCGCCAGATCGGTCCGCCCAGAAACTTGAGCATCAATGCGTAGATCGCCGTGGTGATCACCAAACCACCGAGCATCTTGGCATTGGAACTTTCGAGCAGGAAGCCGGAGCGCATGAGCATGGCAGTGCCAAATGCTGCGCCCAGCAAGGGCAGTGGAGCCAGCCTCACCAACAACGCATAGCCACCTCCCACCGCCGCGCCGAACAGAAAAATCGGAATAAACATGGCCGGCACGCCAAAGTCCACGTAACTCTCGCCCACATAACCCAAGCCGATGGAAGTGCCCTGCGTCGCGTCCGCAACCTGAAGCCCGGTGAATTCGTTGGTGCGGTCCGAGTCGTTGAACACCTGTTTGTTGGGGAACAGAATACGGGGCATCAACACGTGCATCAGCGCCTCCTTCCACAATCGCCCGTCCGCGTGGGGCACCGAGGCGGGCACATTCGACAGGCAGTGGCCGAAATACGTGACATAGCCAATCCGATCGAGCGTGCTTCCGAACGCATCAACATAGCGGTCCCAAGTCATGTCTTGCAGCGCACGGCTCATGTAGCCCAGCCGCTCCGCAAGTGACACCCGGATTTCCTGGCTGGCTTCCCCCGATTCACCTGCGAGGAAGCGCCGATACTCATTTTTGGTGGCCCCCCAAAAATTTCCCAATCCAGCGGCCAGGATCGCGATCAAGACTCCCTGTGCCCACACCTGGGGCCGGATGGCAGTGAAGGTGAGAGCCGCCAGCAATAGCGTATAGAGCACCAGCTTGAATCCCCCGAAGTAGCCGACGAAGCCCATCATGATTTCCACTGCGATTAACACATAGGCAAAACCCCGCCCGTGTCCCGTCGCCAACGCGTATTGGAAGAGCAGGACCATGGCCGCAACATGCGTGGAGAACAACGGCTGCACCAACTGGGACAGGCCGGATCCCCACAGGAACTGGTTCACAAACTCAACCGGCAGTGCGAGCGCGATCCAGGCAACGAATAGCCGGGACGGAGACAACGCTGCCAACCCCGCTGGCAAATCCCTGCCCGCAGCGGGTGAAACGATCCGGGACAGGCAGGCGGCACCGAGCGAAAAGAAAAGCACTCCGAGCAGGCTAAACAGCACCGCTTCCTCAAACTCTTGCCCCCCCATGCTGGCTGCCACGGTCACACCTTGAAGTCCCGCCTGAACCACCGGCACGAACGCCTGCACCCACTGATAGAAACAGATCCACAACAAAGTGGGAGCCTCTCCCCGGCGCCACAATAGCCATGGCAATACGGTCGCTACGAGCCCTCCCACGATAGTCAGCCCCGGATTGGGCCCAAACAGCAAGGGGCTCAGCGACGCCCAAAGCAGCGCATAAATCCAAGCGGGGACAGCCTTCCGGACCTGCGACCTGGGGCGGACGCTGGCGGGCGGAACCGGGTGGGTGGCGCTGGCAGTCAAGCGGCCCCCCTTTGAAACAAACCCTGCCAGGCGGCAGCAAAACGCTCGGGGCCAAAGCGGGCGTGAAAATCTTGCTGGATGGCCGCCCGAAGCCCCGGGTGTGCCCGCATGCTGGCCAGCACCCACTCAATGCCTTCCACCAGGTCCCCTACGTTGGGCCGCGCGCACACCAAGCCATCCACTCCGGAGCGGATCATCTCTGGCAGGCCACCTGAAGGATAAACCACCGAGGGAGTGCCTTCCCGTTTGGCCTCGAGCACCACATTGCCCAGTGCCTCCGCGCACAGGGAAGGGGCCACATGCACACAAGCACGGGCCAGATGCAGGCGCGGATTGGCAACCCACCCGTGGAAACGAACCCGGTCACCGAGGCCCGCCGCCTCCGCCTGCCGCCGCAGTTCTGCCTCCGGCGACTGGGAAAACGCGGACCCGCCAATGAAGTGGAACTTCACGTCCGGATGCCGCGCTGAAACCACCCGGGCGGCTTCGAGAAGATCAAACACCCCTTTTTCCCGGATGATTTGCCCCACATATACCACATGGCGGAACTCGGGTTCCATGCCTTCCGGGTCTGTCGGCGGCTGCGACGGGGTGGGGGCAAGGTTGTAGATGACGTCGAATGGCTTGCGGGCGAGGCTGGGTTCGCACTCAACCGATACTCGCTTGATGTAGTCAGAAATGGCGACTGCTCGTTGACCATAGCGGACAAACCGACGCCACAGGGCCAATTGCACTGCTGAATTCGTGGGCGGGGCATCCCCCAACCGCATCACCAACGGCAGCCGGTGGCGTCGCACGGCCCATTCCACAAAATTGAACGTCAACGCAGTGCCCGTCTGGATGTGGGTGGGCTGAAACTCCCGGATGACGCGATCAAACGCGAGTTGGCAGCGTATCCAGGCCAAAATATTCCCGGGCAGATGCAAGGGGTCATTGATGATGAACGACTTCGACCATTGCACGCCAAACGTCATGGCGTAGAGCGTGAAGCCAAGCCGCTCCAACTCACGCCGCACCGCTCCCCCGCCTTGCAGGGTGGGCACCGCCACCCGCACCTCCGCGCCCCGCGTCCGCAGGGATTTGAGTGCTTCGATGTTCCCTCGCTCCGAGCCAAAGAGCTCATAGCTCCGAATGGCGGCCAAAACCCGGACCCCCAGGAGGGGCAGCGTGGTGCTGGTTGCCGGCGCAGTTGGTGCGGTCAAGATCATTTCCGGCATTGCATCGCCAGTGCGCCGGCAAACCGGCCAGCATCTTCCACCTCCCGGAACCGCACATCCTCCGCATCGCCAAACGCCGCACGTCGCACCTCGCGGAAACCGTGATTGGCCAGCCGCGCGCCCAGCGCCGGCTCGTCCCACATCCAGAGATGGGCGCTGTTGCCAAGCCATGTCCGTAAGAAGCCGGCTACACCTCGAGGGCGTGC
>Ga0255204_1000076_pt1 | contig 31002 bp, 23 predicted proteins | sample Miss_Colum_RepC__2_FD_188418 | JGI IMG/M metagenome (GOLD analysis project Ga0255204, IMG submission 188418) | Freshwater microbial communities from Mississippi River, Louisiana, United States - Miss_Colum_RepC_8h | ecosystem: Environmental > Aquatic > Freshwater > River | place: USA: Louisiana... | reverse complement strand
TCGCGCCGCCTCCTTGCGGAGGCGACCTGGCGGTTCAGCTACGGTTGGCGTCACAAGCCCCCGTCGGGAACGTTTCATCCCGATAGACCATGCCCCTGCCGGGCACACGAGCGCCGGCTTCCCAGCCAGCTTTTGTTGTGATGAACCGGAGGTGTGGTGCCAGTCCAGAAGCTTCAGCGCACCGTTCGGTGCGCCGCCGCCCGTCGGACAAAGGGTAGCCCTCGCTTCGCCGAACGCGGTAAGCCGGCTTGGAAGCCGGCGCTCCAACTACATCGCTCCGCCTTAGCGGCGGCCGTCATACCAGATCGGGCAGGCATCGCGTCGGCTGAGTGAGCGTCCCAGCGTGAATGCCGCCTTCGCCATGAACCGCAGGTGTTCCCATGGGGTGTAGAGATGCGCCTTGCGACCGGAGGTGAGCAGCGGATGACGGCTCAGGATCCGCATTGGCCGCCGCCCGCGGGTCCGGGCAAGCCGGTTCAGCCGCTGGCTCAAGTCAATTTCCTCGGAGGCATAAAGCGCCTGGTTGAATCCACCCACTGAGCGAAAGGCCTCCGCGTCCACAAAGATGAAGGAGCCCGCCGCCCAGTGGCACAGCCGGCTGACGGCGGTCCAGCCGTGCAGGAAGGGCAGGGCCCACCATGGCGCGTCGTCGAGGCGCAAGGTGCTGCCCCCGGCCAAGTGCCGGCCAGCCCGGATCACTTCCGCGACATCGGCGAACAGTTCGCGCGTCGGCTGGGAGTCGGCATCCACGAAAACCAGCCAGTTGCCGGTGGCCGCCGTCGCGCCGGCATTGCGTGCCCGGGCGATTTGGTTCACCGGCTCGCAGACCACCTTCGCTCCGGCGGCCCGCGCGATGTCCCCGGTGCGGTCTTTCGAGTTGTTGTCGCAGACGATGACTTCGCTGGTCCACCCGAGCGCGGGGAAGGCATCTCGCGCCTGGTTCACCGCCGCCAGCGTGGCCGGCAGGAGTTTTTCTTCGTTGTAGGCGGGGAGAACCACGGAGATGTGCATGGCGGCAGTGTAGCGGGTCCGCGCCAAGACGGACACGTTTGAACGCCCGCCCGCGTTCCTCATCTTTGGACTTTCTCCCCTCAGGAACCGTCGTATGTTCCCCCGCGCGGCAAAACGCGCCGCTCCCAAATTATGACTGAAGATACCTCCGCCACGCCGGCTGGACCCGTGGCCAAGAAGTTCGGCCTGCTCAAGAAGCTTGGCCTCGCCGCCGCCGCCTTGTTCGCGCTGCTGGTCGTGGCCTACTTCGTTGTCACCAGCGCGATGTTTCAGAAGGGCGTTGTGCTGCCGCGCGTCGCCAAGGCCATCGGCGCGGACCTGACCGTCGAGGACACGAGCATCAGCCCGTTCTCCGGTGTGCTGCTGCAAGGCGTCAAGCTCCAGGTGCCCGGCGGCGAACCCATCTTCACTGCGAAGGAGATCCGCGCCCGCTACGATCTGCTGGCCATCCTCGGCGGCACCATCACCGTCGAGGAGGCCGCCGTCAGTGGCGCGACCATCAACGTGGTGCAGAACCCCGACGGCACGTTCAACTTCACCCCCATCGTCAAGGCCACGGAATCGAAGGAGCCCAAGCCCGCCAAGCCCGCTGCCACGTCACCCTCCGCGCCGCCCAAGCTGAACATCAAGTCCATCAGCGTGAAGGATTCCACCATCCGGTTCACCAAGACGGAGAAGTCCGGAGCCCGGCTGCTTGCCGAACTGGCCGGAGTGAACGTCACCGCCGCCAACATCCAGAATGGCCAGCCGCTCAAGCTCACGCTGGGCACCGATCTAAAATTCGAGCAGTCCGCCTCCGCCAGCGCCGCGCCGGACGCCCTCGCCGCGAAGCTCGGCTCCACCTTTGACATCGGTCTCCAGGCCGACCTGATGCCGCAGGGCGTGAAGGGTGCGTTGCGTCTCGATGTGTCGCAGGCACTTGGAGCGTTCGCCGACGGCAAAGGGCTAACCACCACGCTCGATCTCGACCTCACGATGAAGGAGATCAAGCAGCTTGCCCTGCGGGTGGCGCGCGGCCCGCAGACGCTGGCCACCATCTCCGCCAGCGGTCCGCTCGACGTGATGAAGCAGGAAGGCCGCGTGAAGCTCGACATCGCCGGCCTCGACAAGAACGTGTTGAACCTCGTCGGGGCAAAGCTCGGCATGGACTTCGGCAACACCAGCATCGCCCTCGCGAACGAAGTCACTTTGGCCAAGGCCGGCAAGGCCATTACCGCCGTCGGCCAGTTCGCCGCGAACAATTTTGGCGTCACGCAGCAGGGCCAAGCCACCCCGCCCCTGGACTTGAAGCTCACTTACAATGTCGCCGTGGATCTGGCCGGCCAGTCCGCCGTGGTGCAGGGCTTCAACTTCGGCGCGCTCCGCAATCAGCAGCCGCTCATCGCCGCCGCACTCTCCAAGCCGCTCGCTGTCTCGTGGAGCACCAACGCCGCCAGCAATGTCGGCGACTCCGAGTTCTCGCTGAATGTCACCGGCCTGAACCTCGCCGACTGGCGGCCCTTCATCGGCAAGATTGCGCCCGACGGCCGCGTGGATGTCGCCTTGCAGGTGGCGGCGCAGAACATGGGCAAGAAGCTGGGCGTGAACCTGACCGCGAATGTCGCCGGCCTCACCGCGTTCGCCGGCACGAACCAGTTCAGCCAGCTTGGCGCGACCGTCTCGCTCAAGGCGGCCGTGGATGACTTCAAGCAGGTGAACCTCGAAATGCTGGATGCCAAGACCACGCAGCAGGGCCAGCCGCTCGCCAACCTCGCTGCCGCCGGCCAGCTCGATGCCGGCACCATGAACGCGAATCTCGGTGTCTCCCTCGCCGCATCGCTGACGCGCGCCGCCTCGCTGGTGTCCGTGCCCGGGGTGAAGGTTGCCGGCGGCCAAGTCAGCTTTGCGGGCCGCGTCGTGCAGCAGGTGGCCATTGCGAACAAGCAGACCAACACGACGCAAACCCTCACCGGCAAGCTGGGTCTCACCGACTTCACCGGCGGTTATGAGAAATACGCCTTCGATCGCCTCACGACCACGGTGGACGTGGATGCCGACTTCCTGAACAGCGCGCAGGCCGTGGTGCGCAAGCTCGCCATTGCCTTGTCCCACGCCGGCCAGCCCGCCGGCACCGTGGAGGTCGCCGCCAACTATGACTTGAAGAAGTCCGCCGGCACCGCCTCGGTGAAGGTGGCGAACCTGAACGAGAACCTGCTGCGTCCGGTGCTCGCGCCCTCGCTGGGTGACATCAAGCTGCTGGGCGGCAGCATCAGCCTCTCGCTGGACGCGAACCACAACCCCGCCGCCGAGTCGCTCGTGAAGGCCGATGTTCAAGTGGCCCGCCTCCATCTCTCCGATGCCAAGGGCACCGTGCCCAACGTGCCCCTGGACTTGCGCGTGCTCGCCGAGGCGGCTTTGCGCCAGCCCGCCAAGGACCAGATGCTGGTCACGCTCAAGCAACTGGCCGGCACCCTCAGCGCGAACGGCCGCCCGGGCGGCACCTTTGAGGTGGCGGGCAACTTTGATTCCAAGGCGCTCGCCGGAGCCGCGACCGTGAAGCTCACCGACTTCAACGAGGCCCTGCTGGGACCGGTGCTTGCCTCCGCGCTCGGTGACAAGAAGCTCGTCTCCGTCGCCATCAACGCCAATGCCAACGCCAAGTTTGCCGCCAAGGGCGAGAGCGCGTTGACCGCCGACCTGTCCGTCGCGCGCTTCCTGATGACCGACCCGAAGAAAACCCTGCCCACCGTGCCGATGGATCTGCGCGTGGCGGTGGATGGTTCCTTCTCCCAGCCGGCCACGAACCAGATGCTCATCGCCGTCCGCAAGCTCGCCGGCAACATCGCGCAGGGCGCGGCCAGCGGCGGCAACTTCGACGTGACCGGCAACTTCGACACAAAGAAGGGCGGACAGTTCACGCTCAAGCTCGCCGACCTGAACCAGAACGCGCTCAAGCCCTTCATCGGCACGGCGCTCGGCGACAAGCGGCTTCAGACCGTCTCCATCAACGCGAATGCCAGCGGGAAGTTCGACCTCGCGGGCGACTCTGCGGTGAAGGCGGATGTGACCGTGGACAAGCTGTTGGTCCGCGACCCGAAAGGTGCCTTGCCCGAGTCGCCGCTATTCCTTCAGGTCACCCTTGACGGTGGCATGGCCAAGCAGGTGGTGGATGTGAAGCAGTTGATGCTCGCGCTCTCCCCCACACCGCGCGGCAAGAACCAGCTCGTGGTCACGGGCCGCGCCGACCTCTCGAACACCAACGCGTATCAGGCGAACTTCAAGGTCGCCGCCGAGTCCCTGGACGTGACGCCGTTCTACGACCTGTTCGACAGCGCGCAGAAGAAAGCCGAGGCCGCGAAGCCCGCGCCTGCGCCGCAGCTCGCCTCGAACGTCGAACCGCCGGCGATGAAGCTGCCGCTCCGCCAGACTTCGCTGGACGTGAACATCGGCAAGTTCTTCCTGCGTGAAATCGCCGTCTCGAACATTGTCGTTGCCGCCAAGGTGGACAACAACCGCGTGACGGTGAAGCCGCTGGCGCTGGTGATGAACGGCGCGGGCATCAACGCGGCGGTGGACGCGAACCTCGGTGTGCCGGGCTACACCTATGACCTCGCGCTGGCCACGGATCGCATCCAGTTGGAGCCGCTGGTCACGACCTTCGCCGCCACGATTCCGCAGGGCGCCATCAAGGGCGAGGCCGTGGCGAAGATTGCGATTCGCGGCGCGGGCATCACGGGCGAGAACTTGCAGAAGAATTTGGCGGGCAACGTGAACTTCAGCGTGACCAACGGCATCATCCAGTTGAGCCAGATGGGCGGGGAGCCAAAGACGGCGATGGCCAAGTTTCTACGGGTAGTTACCACGGGCGTGTTGGCATACATCGGTCCGATCGTGGGTATTCCCGACATCATGAAGCCGCCGGTGCAGCTCGTGGCGCTCGACACCAGCATCGGCAATGGAGTGGTGAACCTCACGCGCTTCACGGTGCAAAGTCCTGTGGTCATCGTGGAGGCGCAAGGGGGCATCCAGCTCGCCGCGGCGCTTACCAATTCGCCGATGAACATCCCGGTCGAAGTCTGGCTGCCCAACGACTTCGCCAAGAAGTTCACCGGCTCGCAGTTCCCGGCCGGCTCCGCTTACGGACGGCTTCCGCACTTTGTGGACGTGCGTGGGACAATCGGTTCACCGGACGTGAAGGTGGACAAGACGAAGCTGATTGGCAGCGCGGTCATCGGCAATCTCGGCGCACTGGGCGGGGCCGTTGGCGGCAAGACCGGCGAGACGCTGAAGGGCGTGGGCGGCGCGCTCGGCGGCCTGTTCGGCGGCCAGCCCAAGGCCCCGGCGGGAACCACGACTACCAACGCCCCGCCTGCCCCCGCCAACCCGCTCAACAACTTGCTGAACAACCCGTTCTTCAAGAAGAAGTAGGCGGGCGTGGGGCGGACACTCCTGTCCGCGCTGACCCCGTGCCGGCGACTTCCAGTCGCCGCGTTGCGGGTGGGCAGCTCGACACGCTCTCGAACTGCTGTTCCCCCCGGACGGCGACTGCAAGTCGCCGGCACGGGGTCAGGGGGACAAGAGTGTCCCCTTCACTGGCACTTACTTCCCGCCGATGCGGTAGAGGTTCTTCTCCGAGCGGATGAAGAGCGCGCCATCGGTCACGGCGTAGGAAGCGAGGGTCTTTTCGCCCAGCGCGTTCTCAGCCAGCTTCTCGAAGGTCTTGCCTGGCTTGAGCACGACGGCGGTGCCGGTTTCGTTTTGGAGATAAATCTTTCCGTCCGCCAGCACGGGTGAGGCGGAGTAGTTGCCGCCGACGCGCTCGGACCAATGCACCGTGCCGGTCTTGGCGTCGAGGCAGCTCGCGATGCCGCCGTCGGAAACGACATAAAGTTCGTTGCCCACCAGCAGCGGGGAGGGCGTGTGCGGCGCACCTTTCTCCAGCTTCCAGGCGATGTGTGTGTCGGTCACGTCGCCCTTGCCGTCCACGCGAATGGCGTGGAGCACCGGCTTGTCGTAGCCGGAACTGAGGTAAACCATGCCGTGGCCGAAGACGGGCTTCGGTATGACGGAGTAACCCTCGCCGTAGCGGCAGCGCCAGAGTTCCGCGCCGGTCTTGGGATCGAGCGCGCAGACGACGCCGCTGCCGGGGGTGATGAGCTGCTGCTGGCCGTTCACGGTGATGAGTGTGGGCGTGCTGAAGGAGAAGTTCCGCTTCGCCGTGGTTTCGCGTTTTACCTTCCAGAGCACTTTGCCGTTGGCCTTGTCCAGCGCGACGACGAACGGGTCGCTCCCGCCGTCGCAACTGAAGATGAGCGCGTTGCCAGCAAGGATGGGCGAGCCGCCGTTGCCGTGGACGGGCGAGTATTTCAAATCGGTCTGCTTCCAGACGATCTTGCCCGCGAGGTCCAGGCAGGCGGTGCCGTAATGGCCAAAGTGAACGTAGATCCGATCGCCATCCACGATGGGCGTGGGGCTGGCCTGGCTGTTCTTGGCATGGTGCTTCACCGGCGGCGTGACAATGACCTCGGTGCTCCAGAGTTGCTTGCCGCTGGCGGCTTCCAGGCACAACGCCCGCAGGGAGAGATTGCCACCCGCTTCCTCGGCGGTGGTGAGGTAGAGGCGGTTGTTGTGCAAGGAGGGGGAAGCCCAGCCTTTGCCCGCGACTTCCACCTTCCACTGCACGTTCTTGGTGCCGTCCCAGGTGAGCGGGAGATTCTTGGCGGGAGAATGACCGTTGCCATCCGGGCCGCGGAACTGCGGCCAGTCGTTGGCGGCATGGGCGTAGGTGGCGAGGCAGAGCAAGGGAGCGAGGTGGAATGCGCGTTTCATTTCGTTGGCGCGATTGGACTGGCGAATGGCGGGACAATTCAAGCGGTGAACGGCCGGTGGTTGTTGAGCTCGAATTCCGAGGTTGAAACCGCAGATTTCGCGGATGGCACGGATGGGAGCGAATTTCCGAGCCTTCGTCGGGGAACCAAATTGACCGGCGGCTTGCCTGCGCAACGTCTTTTCTGCTCGCGCTCCGTGCTTCGCTCGCCTCCGTTGGTTCGGGCAGCTAAAGTTGCCGTGTGTCTGCGGATACAGCATCAACAACCTCACTCGTTGACAGGCGCGACGCCCTGCTCGCGCGGCTCGGCGGCTTCCGGCATTCGCAGGAGCGGTTGCAGTGGCTGGTGGAGCAGGCGCGGCAACGTCCGGCCCTCGCTGCCGAGTGGAAGACCGAGCCGCACCGCGTCCCCGGCTGCCTCGCGAATCTGTGGCTGGTGGCGGAGTTGCGCGGCGGGCGCTGCCACTTCCAGTGCGACTCGGACTCGCAAATCGTCCGGGCCGTGGCGGGCTTGCTCTGCGAGTTCTACAGCGACGCAACTCCCGGGGAAATCCTCGCGCAGCCGCCGGACTTTCTGGAGCAGGTCGGCATCAACCAGCACCTCACGGCGAACCGGCGCAATGTGCTCTCGCGCGTGTGGGAGCGGATACGCAGCTTCGCGGAGGAGCAGAGGAGGGCGCAGGATCAAGATTAGGATTACGAGCAGGAGCACGCGAACGCCTCGTGCTCGTATTCCTGATCCTGATCCTGCTCCATCAAGCCGATGACCTTCTTCGACGCCCACAATCATCTGCAAGACGACCGCTTTGCCGGGCGGCAGGCCGAACTCGTCGCGGCGAGCCGGGCGGCGGGCGTTGCGCGCATGGTGGTCAACGGCTCCTGCGAGACCGACTGGCCGCAGGTCGCCGCGCTGGCACGGGAGTTTCCCGATCTCGTCGTGCCCAGCTTTGGTTATCACCCGTGGTATCTGAGCGAGCGCACGCTCCGTTGGCGGGAGACGCTGGTGGAATGGCTCGACCAAACGCCCGGCGCGGTTATTGGGGAAATCGGCCTCGACCGCTGGAAGCCCGGTCTGGCTTACGCCGGGCAGGAGGAGGTCTTTCTCGCGCAACTGCAACTGGCGGCGGACCGCAACCTGGCCGCAAGCATCCACTGCTTGCAGACTTGGGGTCGGCTGCTGGAGTTGTTGCGCAACTCGTCCCGGCCGGCGCGCGGCTTCCTGCTGCACAGCTACGGCGGCCCGGTGGAGATGGTCGCCCCACTGGCGAAGCTCGGCGCCCACTTCAGCTTCCCCGGTTACTTCATGCACGAGCGGAAGGCGCGCCAGCGCGAGACGTTCAAGTTCGTGCCCGCCGACCGGTTGCTCATCGAGACAGACGCTCCGGATCAGTTGCTGCCGGACATGGCGAATGCCAATCCGCTGGCCGACCCCAGCAACGGCAAGCCGTTGAATCACCCGGCGAGCCTGCCTGCGGTCTATCAGTTCGTGGCCGAACTGCGCGGCGTGCCGCTGGCGGAGCTGGCCGCCCAAGTGGAGGCGAATTTCCGACGGCTGTTCGGTGGCAGATAACCTGCATCGAGGTAAGGCGCGCTGTCCTCAGCGCGCCGCCGAGGTCTGGTGGCGTCCGGAGGGCCGGCGGCGAGGTGAGGACACCCTCCCCTGCCCACGGTTTTCACCCTCACGATTGACACATCGCGGCCACCGCCGACAATCCGCCCATGAGCAACGAAATCATTTACCCCCGCAGTGCCCGTGAACTGATGGCCGGCTGGTCCTACCTGCCGCGTTTCGTGGACAAGATTCGCCTGCACCTCGCCGGCCGGCTGCACGCGGACTACCAAGAAAACTTCGCCCACAAGGGCTTTGATGCGAAATGGCTTGTGGCCGCCGGACTCACTGCCGAGCAGTTCATCGCCGTGGTGCGCGGCACCATCACCGACGGACAAGTTTGTGACTGGGTGGCCCGGAACGTGCGGAAATCCGCCGAGGAAAAGGCCGCCTTCAACCAGGCCGTCCTGGACTATGGCCGTGGCGACGACCCCGCGCTGAAAGCCCGGCTTCAGATGCGCAAGGAGCAGTCCGGCCTGGGCCACCGGGACGACCTCCAGTGCTTCGTGGACTACATCGACGCGGACGAAAAGCGGATTTGAGCCGCGCGTTCTGGCCACTGCCCCGGAGCGCGGCTGTGTCGCAGACCAGCCGCAGCGGCTAAATCCGCTGGCAACGGCTGGCTGTCTCGGACCACGCGGTCCCAGTCCACACGCTGCGGCTGGTGCCCCAGCACACAGCCGCGCTCCGGCGGATTTGAGCCGCGCGTCGGAATTGCGCTTGCCGCCAATGCGTCCGGCTGCTGTTCTCCTGCACAGCACGCACCACCATGAAAACCTTGCTCCCCATCACTGCCCTTGCCCTGTCCTTGTTCCTGCCCGCCAGCTTCGCCCAGGCCGGTGATGCCAAGGAGGAACTCAAGGAACTCGTCACCAGCATCCAGGCCAAGCTCAAGGCCGGCAAAAGCACCGAGCAGGATCTCGCCGAAAACTTTGCCCAGTTCGACAAGCTCCTCGCCGCGCACAAGGGCGAGAAGACTGACGACGTCGCGCAAATCCTGCTGATGAAGGCGATGCTCTACATCCAGGTGCTCGACGACGAAGCCAAGGGCCTGCCGCTGCTCACCCAGCTCAAGAAAGATTTCCCCGACACCAAGCCGGCGCTCGCAGTGGACAAAATCCCGGAGAGCTTTGAAAAGCAGCGCGCCTCCAAGGAGATCCAGCGCAAGCTCGCCGTCGGCGCGAAGTTCCCCGACTTCGACGAGAAGGATCTCGCGGGCAAACCGCTCTCCATCGCGCGCTTCAAGGGCAAGGTTGTGCTCGTGGACTTCTGGGCGACGTGGTGCGGTCCCTGCATTGGCGAGCTCCCCAACGTGCTCCAGGCCTACGAGAAGTATCACGGCAAGGGCTTCGAGATCGTCGGCATCAGCCTCGACTCCGACCGCGCCAAGCTCGACAAGTTCATCACCGACCGGAAGATGACCTGGCCGCAGTATTTCGATGGCCAGGGCTGGCAGACCAAGCTCGCCGGCGTCTATGGCGTGAACTCCATCCCCGCCACCTACCTGCTCGACGGCGAGGGCAAGATCATCGCCAAAAACCTGCGCGGCGAAGCGCTGGAGGAGGCGGTGGCCAAGGCGCTGAAGAAGTAGTCTGGTTGTCCGAATTCTTTCTGGCACTTCCGCGCGCCGCTGTTTAACTCTCCCGCCGCATGACTAAAACCATCATCAAACCCGCCAAGGGCGCGCCTGCCGTTGGTCCCTACAACCACGCCGTCCGCGTTGGCGACCTTCTGTTCTGCGCCGGGCAGATTCCCATTGATCCGGCCACCGGCCAGCTCGTGCCCGGCGACATCAAGGACCAGACCCGCCGCGTGCTGGAGAACGTGAAGTGCATCCTCGACGATCAGGGGCTCACCTTCGCGAACGTCGTGAAGAGCACCGTCTTCCTCACGAACCTCGCGGACTTCGCGGGCATGAACGAGGTTTACAGCCAGTATTTCACCAGCGATTTCCCGGCGCGCTCCACCATTCAGGTGGCCGCCCTCCCGCGCGCAGCGAGTGTGGAGATCGAGGTCATCGCGCACTTCTGAGCGGAGAAACCACGAATGGGCGGCGGGTTCCCGTGTCAGCGAATGATTCGTGTTTCTTCGTGTCCATTCGTGGTCAATTTCCGTCCGTGAAACCCAAGAAGTCCTGGCGCGAGAAGTTGGCCTGACAGCATCCTTGTCCCATGGAACCGCTGCTTTACGTGTTGCTGGGAGTGGTGTTGGGCGGGGTCATTGGCTGGCTGCTGGGCACGCGCTTCCGCAGCGATCGGGCTGACACTCCGTTGGCCGCGACCAATTTGCTGGAGGCGGAACTACGCCAGCAGCTCACGCAACGCGATGGTGAATTGACCCGCACCCGGACCCAGCTCGCCGAGGCCAGCGCCGGGCTGGCCGCCTCCGCTGCCCGGCTGCAGGCCGCCGAAAAGCAGGTCGAGGAGATCCGCGTGGGCTTGCAGCAGCGCGAGGCGGATCTGGGCGACACCAGCACGAAGCTGACGCAGACCGGGCACCAGCTTGCCAGCTCGCAGGCCCAGCTTCAGGCCGCGCAGCATCTGCTCGCCGAACAGCGCGAGCTGCACGCCCGGCAGTTGCAGGACGCCAAGGCGGCGCAGGACAAGGCGCTGGCGGATTTGCGCGATGCCTTCAAGGCGCTCAGCGCTGACGCGCTCAAACAGACGCAGCCGGAGTTTCTTCGCCTGGCGAACGAGACGCTCGGCAAGTTCGCCGAGACGGCCAAGGGCGACCTGGCCCAGCGGCAGGCGGCCATTGCCACCTTGGTGAAGCCGTTGGAAGAGCAGTTGAAGACCTACCAGCAGCGGCTCGCGCAAAGCGAAACGTCGCAGTCCACCGCGCTGGGCGAGGTGAAGAAACACCTCGAATCCCTCGCGCAACAGAGCCAGACCTTGTCCACGGAAACACTGCAACTGCGGCGTGTTCTCAGCTCGAATCAGGCGCGCGGTCGTTGGGGCGAGGAAACGCTTCGCCGCGTGGTTGAGGCCGCCGGCATGAGCGCGCACTGTGACTTCACCGAGCAGGCCCAGTCCGACGACAAGAAGCCGGACCTCGTTGTGCGCCTGCCGGGCGACCGCCTCATCATCGTGGACGCCAAGGTGCCGGACCTGGATTTCCTCAGCGCGCTGAGCACGGCGGATGAAACCAAGCGCGCCGAGTCACTGGCTGCGCACGCGGACAAGCTGCGCGGCACCATCCGTGCGCTGGCGGACCGGGATTATCCAGCGCAGTTTCCGAACGCGCTGGATTACGTCGTCCTCTTTCTGCCCGCCGAGTCCCTCTTCAGCGCCGCGCTGGAAGGTGATCACGACCTCATCGTCTGGGCCGCCCAGCGCCGCATTCTCCTCGCTACACCGGCATCGCTCATCGCGTTGCTCCGCTCCGTGAGCGTGAGCTGGCAGCAGCATGAGCAGACCGTGAATGCGAAGGAAATTGCCCGTGCCGCCGAGGAGCTGTTCGGCCGGGTGGCGACGTTCGCGAAGCACTTTGAAAACCTCGGGGCCGGACTGGAGCGCGCGGGCAAGGCCTACAACGACGCCGTGGGCAGCTTCGAATCACGGGTCCGCCCGGCGGGCGAGGCGCTCATCAAGCTCGGCACCGCCAGCGGTGGCAAAGAGCTGCCGGAGCTCGCTCCTGTGGCCGCAACGCTTCGTCCGCCCCCCGCAGCGTAGGACCGCGCGTCCCGCCCGCCCGGCCATTTGGAGGCAGCGGCCTGAGCGATTGATCAATCAGAATACTTCCGCACGCAGGCCGGTCACTTCCCGCACGACGCGGGCGATGCGCGCCAGGCTGCTCAAGGGCAGGTGACCACAGGCAGGATTGGCGGTGGGCCGGTTCGCGGAATAAATCTGCACCAACGGCAGTGACGCTCCGGCCTGTTTTAGCTCCATCAACCGGCTGGCATATTCGCGGATCTCCACCTCGGGAGGCTCCTTGCCATCGATCAGCGGGAAGAGGCTTTGAATGATGACCGGCCGCTTGCGGGCCAGGCCAAGAATATTGTCCAGCACCTCGGCCAGCGGCACTTTGGTCCGGCACACCTGCTCAAAGTAGGTCTGGGTGCCGGCGTCGAGCTTGGCCCAGACCTCATCTTGATTGGTCAGACAATGGATGCCCTCGGCCACAGCGGGCCGGTTCAGCCCGGTGGCGTTGGTGAGCAGCACCAGCTTGAAGAACGGCGGACTGCACCGGGCACGCACGTGCAGCACGGCGTGGATGGCGTCGAGGAACGCGGGCGCGATGGTCGGCTCGCCGTCCCCGCTCAAGTTGACCTGCTGCAACCGGAGCAGATCCGGAGGCACACCATGGAATACCGGCACCGCCGCCAGCCCGCCGGAACGCACCATGGCCAGCGTCCGCCCCAACTCTTCGCCCATCACATCCACATCCAGCTCCGTGCCCACGGGCCCGTTCCGCCGGTCCACCTCACAGTAAGCGCAGTCGAAATTGCATTCTTGATTGGGATTGAGATTCACGCCCACCGCAAGTCCATGCGAGCGCGGGGAAAGCACCACATACACGAAGCGATTCCCCAGGAAATTGCGTGGTGCCCCAAAGCCCGCGGCCTGGCTGCGGACGGCACGTCGGGCGACGGCCGGTGCGGGGACGGGCTCAACTGCGATGGTGGCCATAACGCGGTCTCCATCGTTCACCCGCGCAGGAACTCATGTTCCTCCTCACGCACCACCAGCACCGGGCACGGGGCCAACCGGGCGACGTTCTCCGTCACACTGCCCAGCAGGACATGCTTGATGCCGGTGTGACCGTGGGTGGAGATGATGATGAGGTCCACATCCAGTTCCTTCGCGGCCGCCGCGATTTCCGTGGCGGGCCGGCCGATGCGAGTTTGCTTGGTCGCGGGCACAACCTCGCCCACCTCTTCCAGCAACAACTTGTCCATCGCCTTCTCCGCCGCCTCGCGCACCTGGGCCTCCATGAGCGGCGAGTCAATCACGCCAAACTCCCCGACGGCGTAATTGATCTGGGTGACGAAGAGCAGGGTCAGGCTGGCCCCGAACTGCTTGGCGAACGGAATCGCGTAGCGCAGGGCCTTGCGCGAGCAGTCTGAGAAGTCCACCGGGACAAGGATCTTCTGGATGCTGAATGGCGAGGCGTCGCTACGCCCGGGCAGACCGGGTTCCCGAGTGCCGAGTTCCACCACCACGCCACTGCCGGCAGGTTTGATTTTCATAGCTCACCTTTCGTTGCCGCGCGAGGCGGCTGGTTGGGGTTCCCTTGTCGCCGACCCGCCGCGCTGCGGGAACCACTCGCAGACCGGGGCGTTGAAAGCTGGACCGCGCTCAATCTCATGGGGCGAACGTAGGATCCACCCCCCAGCCACACTCCACCCGCCTTGGCCAGGGCTGGCTTTCCCTTGCCGGGGCCTGGACAAAGGGGAACTGGAAATCCCCCGTTGAAATGCGCGGAGGCCGCCATTAGGTTGCGCGCCGTGCTCGATGACCGGGATTACATGCGCGAAGGCTCACGCCGTGAGCCCCTGCCATGGTCCGTCAAACTCCTCATCGCGCTCGTCGTCTGCTTCGCGCTCCAGTGCATCAATGATGTCTATCTGAAGACCCGCGTGGAGGCGTGGCTGGCCATGACCACCCCCGGATTAAAGTCGGGCCACGTCTGGCAACTGCTCACGTTCCAATTCCTCCATCTGAATTTCTGGCATGTGCTGGGCAATGTCCTCGGGCTTTGGTTCATCGGGCGCTGGGTGGAGTTTGCGCTGGGCAAGAAACGCTTTCTGGTCGCCTACCTGTTCACCGGCCTGGCGGGCGGCCTCCTTCAGGGCGCGTTGATGCTGCTCTTCCCCGACCACTTCGGCCAGGTGGTGTATGGCGCCTCCGCCGGCGTGTCCGGCCTGTTCGCCGTGTTTGCCTGGCTGGAATCGGATTCCGAGATCCGGTGGAATTTCGTCCTGCCCATCAGGGCTCGCACGCTGTTCTGGATTTACGTGGGCGTGGAGGCGTTTTTCACGGTGGTGCCCAGCGGACGTGGCGGGGGTGCCGCCCACGCGGCCCATCTGGGCGGACTGCTGATGGGGATGAAGTTTGTCCAATGGGGCTGGCACCGCGACTACGTGCCGCTGCCCTGGGAAACCTGGTTCGCGCGCCAGCCGGGCAAGGCCAACCGGGCGTCCAGCATGGCCGGCTTTGAATTGCGCCGGCCTGCCAAGGAGGACGAGCTCCTCTCCGACGACTTCATCAGCAAGGAAGTGGACCCCATCCTCGACAAGATTTCCGCCCACGGCATCCACAGCCTGACCGACCGCGAGCGGAAGATTCTGGAGAAAGCCCGCGCGGTGATGGCGAAGCGGAGCTAAACAATCTCTGCCCGCGAAACTCGCAAAAGGGCGCTAAACAAGGCGCTGGCGGAAAAACGGCACAAGCTCTCTACCCGTTCCCCTTTCGCGTCTTTTCGCGTGTTTCGCGGGCAACAAGTCAGTGCCGCAGATACTTCTTCGGAATCTCCGCTCCCGCCACGTAGTTCAGCTTCCCGATGTTGCACATCTGATACACGTTGATGCGGAAGTCCGGGCAGGTGCTCACGAGGCAGTAAGCATCCGACGGCGTGAAGTTGTGCTCGCGGATGAGCCAGTCCATCAGGTGGAACGTCGCCGTCTTCACCGCCTCCTCGAGCGGCTTCGCGGCGTGGAGGGCGATGAGCGCGTCGGGCTTCTCGATGCGCATCCACGGGAGCTTCTTGCCCTTCAGCACCTCGAAGCGCAGCCGCACCGTCGAGCACGTCTCCGCCGCCGTGCCGGTGAACTCCGTGTCGCCCTGGCTCGCGTGAACATCGCCCAGATAAAACAGCCCGCCCGCGTGATGCACCGGCAGGTAAATCTTGTTACCCACCGTCACATCGCGAATGTCGAGGTTCCCGCCCCACTCGCCCTGCCCGTCAATGCTCGTGCAAACTTCGCGGTCCGGCGCGGTGCCCAGCGTCCCGATGAACGGTGTGACCGGCCACGAGATGCGGTCGCTGAAATGCACCGTGCCATCGCGCATCGTGCCGCTCGGGCCGGGCGTGTGGCGAAGAATCTTGGTCGTGTATTCACCGCTCAACTCCGGCCAGCGGGTGGACTCGCCGAGCGGCCCGCGCCGCGGCCCGATGGCAATCCACGAGTAGTCCGCCACGAGGATTTCCTCAATGTGGACCACCAGTGTGTCACCCCGCTCCGCGCCCTCGACATACACCGGCCCGCCGACGGGGTTCGCCATCGCCGGGATGCGGTCGAAGCCCGGGCGGTTGCCGGGGATGGCCTTGTCCGCCTCGGTCTTGAAGAAGCCGCTGGAGGCATCCCACGTCTCGATTTCAAACGCCTCGCCCGGCTGGACACGGAGTTGCGGTTCCTCGCGCCAGTCGAGCGCGAACTTGCGGGCTTGGTCTCGGAGGATGCGTTGCATGACAGGTAAATCTTGAGGTTGATGCCCATGAACGAGCTGACAGTTACTCAGCTTTCTTGAAAAACTCCGCCCGCTTGGTCTCCGCACTCGGTCCCCAAATCTTGATGTTCGTCACCATGCCCACGTCATCGAACGAGCCAAAGCCGAGGTGCCCCTTCAAGAACGTCTTGTCCTCCGCGAGCATGATCGGCTTGCTCAGGTCGTCGAAGAACACCTTGTAAGTGCCGGCCTTCGTGTCGCGTTCGGCCCGGATTTTGTGCCACTCGCGCTCGCCCCAGGTGATGCCCTTGGTGGTCTCCTTGGCGAAGTTCTTCCGCGGCGCGTTGTTCACGATGAAGACATTGTGCGCGTTCGGGTCCGCCGCCACGGCGATGTGGTTGTAGTAATAGCCCATCGGCCCGGTGAAGCCGAAGAACAGGCACATGTCCTGATGGCCGTAGGGTTTCTTCGTCGAGAGCAGTTCGACCTCCAGCACGAAGTCACCGAAAACCTTGTCCGCAATGAGCGCGATGTTCAGCGGCGAACGGTGCTCGGGCTTGTAGGCGCTCTGCTTGTGCAACTCCAGCGCGGGCCGGTCCTTCTCCTTCGCCAGCCGCCACGCGGCCGGGTCCGTGAAGACGAAGTCTTTCAGCGCATTCGGCTGCGTGAAGTCCTGCTCGTAAAGCAGCTTGTAGCCGGCGGGGAGCTTGGCCGCATCGGCCGCGCGCAGGGGGCTGGCAGCCAGCAAGGAGCAGACGCCGAGGATCAGGAAACGCGTGTTCATCATGCGGGGCATCGTGAATGCCCGGCCGCCCGGCGAGCAAGCCGGAAGCCGAGCCGCGACAAGCCAGCCAACGAGCTGGCCAACTGGGGCGCAGCTTGCGGCGCCCGGGGCAGCGGGATTCCCGCTCAAGTTGGCCGACCTCAACTCAGACGCCGCGTTGTGCTTACGGGGTCCGCAACTGGAAGAACTGTGCGCCGTTGCTGTAGGGCACGAAGACTTCGCCGTCGGGGAAACGGCCCGTCGCGTTGGTGAGGGTCGAGAATATGCCAGCGGGGCTGGCATTGGTGCGCAATTCGTAGGTGCGGCCCATCGCGGCTGGCCAGCTTACCCGCAGCCGTTGCGCGTTCCACGGTGATGCGTCGAGCGTGAAGGGGAACGGCGAGTTGAACTGGGCCGGATGCGAGCCGATGGCCTGCTCGCGGGCGTTGGCAAATCCATCGCCATCCGGGTCGTCCCGGGGGCCGAAGGCGAGCGAGCCAAGCTGTGCCAGCTCCCAGTCGTCATCCAGTCCATCCGCGTCGGTGTCCCGGATGGGCACTCCCGTGAGCGTCAAACTTACCAAGTTCACGCTGCCGGTGTCTGCGGGTTGCTCGTCGCCCACTTGCACCGTCCAAGTCCCCACCGTGGATTCGTAGAAGTGGTGGGTGCTGAAATAGGTCCAGTCGGTGAGGGGGCCGCCGCCCGCAACGGGGTTGTGACGCTGAAGGATGCTGCGGGTGCCGGCCGGCGAGAGGAGCGTGATGCGCAAGTCCCCGAGGAAGGGGTGGCTCGTCTGGAGCCGCACGGCCACGTGCTCGCAACTCAACTGATTCGTCACGGCAAACGTGTGGCGGGCCGTGGCCTGCTCCAGTTGCACGCGCAGGCTGGCGTTGGTCTGCGCGATGGCCGCGAGCATCTGGCCGTTGGTCTTGCCGATGAAAATGGAAGGGAGACGGGTGAAGTTCGTGAGGCTCATGCTCAACAGGGTGTCGTTCTCGTGGTTGTAGATCACTGCGAGCGCCGCCCCGGCCTCCTCGGCGTGCTTCAGCTTGTCGGAGTAGGAGGACGTGCCCCGTTCGATGAGCGCGCCTTTGCCCGTGAGATTCGTGGTCAGCGGACTGTTGGCCTGCCCCACGAACACCAGCGGGACACTGGCGGTGGGCTCGTCCAGCCGCAGCCGCTCGCCGGGAGCCTCGTCCGGGTGCAGGCTCTCACCCGGCATCCAGCCGGGCAGGGTGTCACCGCCGGGCAGGCCGCCCACGCCGGACAGGCGCACCACGAAACCGAGATCGGGAATCGCCGCCGACACCGTGGACGTGAAGGTGATGTTCGTGGCCGGCGGACGATGGGACCAGACTTGCGCCAGCCGCACCGCCAGTCCGGCGTCGGGAACGCCGTAGCCGAGATTGTGGCTCACGGCCAGCCCGGCGCTGTTCGTTGCCAGATCGGGGTCCGCGAAATCAAAGTGCCGGGCCGAGAGCAGGAGGATTTGCTGCACGTCGCGGATGGTGAGGTTGGGGTTGGCCCCAATCAGAAGTGCACACAGGCCGGCGATTTGGGGCGCGGCGAAGGAGGTTCCCTGCGGACTCAGAGAGTTGAACGCGTAATCCGCCGAGTCATCCAGAAAGGTAGTTCCCCGGTTATAGCCAAACGTGGAGCCCGTGCGGTCCGTGGTCGGCGGTGCGTCCAGCCCGGTGTCGCCCACCGGTGCCGCGACGAGCACGGGCGCTCCCGGGGTGCTGTAGCTGGCCACCCGGCCGGTGATGCGGATGCCCGCGACCGTGATCACCCGTGCGTCGGCCGTATAAAGCTGGTAGTTGGCATTGGCTCCTGAAAGCCGTTCATTGCCCGCCGCCCGCACCATGATGATGCCCCGGCCACCACGTCCCAAAGTGAGCGCATTGGTGAGCCCCAGACCCTCGATCGCACTGATGCCAATCAAACCGGCCCCACTGTTCAGCCAACTGTGGTTCTGCACCGCAACGCGGTTGGACATGAACTGAAACATGTTCATGAGCGCTTCCTCGGTCGCTCCCAGCATCTTCCAGCTCGCCAGGTCCGCTGCGGGTGCGACGCCGCTGATGCCCACCCCATTGTTGCCGCGCGCCACCGCGTAGCCGGCGACGGCGGTGCCATGATTGTCAAAGCTCCCCAACTGCGCGCCGTTGGTGTTGCCGTTGTCGAAATTGTAGTGCGGCTGGTCGGCGGCCGGGGCTTGGAAATCTGGATGCGCGAGATCCACCCCTGAGTCCGCGATGGCGATCAGCACTCCCGCTCCTTGGGACAACGGCCACGCGGCGCGGACGTTCAAGTCCACACCCTGCGGCACGCCGCTGGCGTTGCGGTTCTCCAAGTTCCACTGGTTCGCGATAAGCCGGTCGTTGAAGCGTGCGGCGTAAGGTCCGGAACTGCGCAGGGGAAAGCGTCGCACCGGGTGCGCGGCCATGACCTCGGCCAAGGCCGCGAGCCGCTCCGCTTCGAGGGCGGCCGTCCACGCGTCCGGAGCCTGTAGCACGAACCACTGCGGCGCGATCTCGCGGTCCACCACGAGCCGCGAGCCCTCGACCAGTCGGCGCACGTCCACTCCGGCGGCCAGTTGGAGCGAGATGCGGCTGGTCAAATCCACGCTCCGGGTCGGGTCAGCCAGCCGTCGGGCGGGAAGTTCCGCCTTCAGCATGGCCGTGAGCCGCACGCCTGCCGGCAGGGCGACGCGATACGTGGCCGGCTGCGGTTCACGAAAGCGAAATTCCACAAATTCCGCTCCGCTGGACGCGGCGGCGAAGGCGAGCAGCAGATTCCAGCAAACGAGTTGTCGCAACGCGGACACCAGCGGTGAGCAGACACGAATTTTCTCCGGTCTGCGAGCCGAAAGGCGGGGCACTGACTCAGCAAAATCCCCGAGGCGGTGGGGCAGCCGGGGACGCGGAGAGAAGAACTGATCCGTGACGCCAAGGTGCGGGGGGGCGGCCATGCGGGGCGCGGTCGTGCGAGAGCCGCTCTGGTCGGGCGCTGGGACGGGTTGGCACTTGCCTGAGAAATATTTTCTCGCGGGCACGCCCAGTCCCCGTGGGCAGGGTGGAAAAGGCATTGAAACTGCGAGGATTTCTGGGTTCGAGCGCATCAGGCAGGCTGGCACGAAAGCTGATGAAATGACTGGTGGTTGGCGGCCGTGGCCCGCTCGGGGGCACGGTGAGTGCGCCAACCCGGCGAGGCCGGAGAGCGGCGTGACGGTCTCGCTGCTCGACCCAGCGCTGCAGGCAACAACACAAACACTATGACAACCATGACTCGTTGGAATCCGTTCAGGGAACTGGAGGACTTGCAAAGCCGCATCACCTCGCTGCTTGGCCATGCTCCGATTCGTGCCAGCGCCGGTGACGAGAAGGCCCTGACGGTTGCTCAGTGGGCACCGTTGGTGGACATCACGGAAGATGACAAGGAATACCTCATCAAGGCGGAACTGCCCGAGGTGCGGAAGGAGGATGTCCGGGTCACCGTGGAAAACGGCACCCTCAGCATCAGCGGTGAGCGCAACTTTGAGAAGGAAGACAAGGGCACGCGCTACCACCGCCTCGAACGCAGCTACGGCAGCTTCGTGCGCAGCTTTGGCCTGCCGGACGATGCTGATGCACAGAAGGTCAGCGCGGAGTTCAAGGACGGCGTGCTCCGGGTTCGCGTTGGGAAACTGGAGAAGGCGCTGCCCAAGAGCGTTGAGATCAAGGTGGCGTAACCTCGCCACCGCAGGCTCGCGTCCGGCCGGAGGAATCCGGCCGGACGTGGGTTCTGTGCCCGCCTCGGCGAGTGGTCGGGCCAGCGGGACGGTCACGGAGGCGCGGGGAACCTCCCGGTGCAGTGGGCGGGCAAGCGTTGCTCCCTCAAGAATCAAATCCACTGCAGGTCCATGGCCGGAGCTCCCGGCGGCTGAACGCCTCGTGTTGAGGTGCGACGAGAGCGCGCGGTCTCCCACCCCCTGCGACTCCAGGGAAGAGTCAACAACTGCTGCTGGCCGCCCATCCGTCCCATGACAGCGAACAACCCAATGGGGCTCGTTTGGACCATCGGGGATGACATGGCCCAAGGATCAGGGATTTCATCCCTTGTCGAATGGAGGCGTCACCCTATCTTCAGCGCCGATGAACGAGTCTCAGGACAAGACCGTGGTGGTGCCGAAGCCGCCAGCGCCAGAGCTGTCCCTGGCTCGTTTGAAAACGTCCTTGGAGTCCGCTCATCGCAACGCGGCGTCCGCGCTGGGCAAGTTTCTGGCGGAGCGCGGTTCAGCCGGTCCGGTCGCTGCTGGTTCACCGGCACGTTCCGGCGCCCCTGCGGCAGCCTACGACTTGGGCCGCCTCGTGGCGCAAGGTGGCATGGGGGCCATCCTCTCGGCGCGGGACAACGCCATTGAACGCACCGTGGCGGTCAAAGTCATCTTGACCGGGGCGTCGGCTTCCGATGAACACGTCCACCGGCTCATCACGGAGGCGCGGATCACCGGGCAGTTGGAGCATCCCAACATCGTGCCGTTGCATGAGTTGGGAGTCACCGCCGACGGCGTGGTGTATTACACGATGCGGTTGGTGGAGGGCACCACGCTGAGCGAATTGCTGGAGAAAATTCGGCAGAAGGACGGCCCCACGCTGGCGAAGTATCCGCTCCGCAGCTTGCTGACCATCTTCCAGAAGATCTGCGACGCCGTGGCCTTTGCGCATTCGCGAGGGGTCATCCACCGGGATCTCAAGCCGGACAACATCATGGTGGGTGAATTCGGTGAAGTCTTCGTGATGGACTGGGGACTGGCCAAGCGCTTGCGGGGCGGGGATGCGGAAGGGAGCACGACCCATCTTCTGTCGGCGCAGCCTGAGCTGTCGGCGGGCGACAGTTTCAAGACCCTCATCGGCCAGGTGAAGGGCACGCCGCGCTACATGGCTCCGGAGCAGGCGGAGGGGCGCGTGGCGGATCTGGACGAGCGCACTGACATTTATGCGCTGGGGGCCATTCTTTACACGATGCTCACCCTGCATCCCCCCGTGGGCGGCGAAACGGTCAATGAGGTGCTGACCCAGGTGGCCTCGGGAGCGATCCATCCACCCACCAGCTACAATCCCCGCAACACCCGGATCACGCGCAACGGTCCCGCGCTGAAGGTTGAGACCCCCATCCCGCCGACCAGCCTGGCGCATTGCCCCGATCTGCGGGTGCCGGCAGCGCTCTCCGCCGTGGCCATGAAGGCCCTGGCCCGTGACGCGGAGAATCGCTACCAGTCAGTGTCGGCGCTCCAGCAGGACATCGCCGCGTATCAAGGCGGCTTCGCCACGACCGCCGAGCGGGCCAATGCCTTCCGCCTGCTCCTGCTGCTCATCGGCCGGCATCGCACCGAGGTGGCCCTCGTGATCACCGCCTTGGGCATCATGGTGGGCATGGCGGCGCACTTCACCAACCAGGTCACCCGCACCCTTGCCGAGTTGAAGGAAACCGCGCCCACCTTCTACGGCGAGGCCAGATCCCTGGTCGAAGAGCTCAAGTTTGGCCAGGCCCTGGCCAAGCTGAATTATGCCATCTCGCTCCAGCCGGAGGACGCTCGGTTTCATGCGCTGAAGGGCAACATCTTCCAATCCCTCCTCCAACTAGCTGACGCCCGGGATGCGTATGCCCGCGCCGTTGAGTTGGATACGGAATCGGAACTCCCGCACGCCGAGCGCAACCTGCGCCTGTGTGAGAAGCTGCTCGCTGACAACGCCGGCCAGACCACGCTCAAGCCTGAAAGCCTGGCTGAATTGCGCGTCAGCATGGTCCGGCAGCAGCGCAGCGCCGAGGCGGTTGCGATCGCCACCCGCGAACACCGCTCCGGCCCGCAGGTGCTGGAATCGTGGCGGACGCTGGTCCAGAAAATTGGCCTCAACGCCACCGTCAGGCGGGAAGGCGGCGGTCTCTCGCTCGTGGTGAATCAGGCGGAATTTAACGACCTGAGTCCGTTTCGGGGGGCCCCGTTCTCCCGGGTGGAGGTATCCGATTCGCAGCTCGCGGACCTTGACCCCCTCAAGCTGATGCCGCTGCACACCCTCGACCTGGGCAACACCAAGGTTGTGAATCTTTCCCCGCTGCGCGGCCTTTCCCTCGTGCGGCTGGATTTGTCCCGCACCCGGGCGACCAACTTCACCGTGTTGCGCGGGATGCCCCTCACCACCCTGAACCTTTCCCACACGCGCATCGCCGACCTCGCGGTTCTGCGGGGCATGCCCTTGCGCCATCTGCAATTGGAGGGCTGCACGAACATAGTTGATCTCACCCCGCTGGCTGAATGCCGACAACTCGAAGGGTTAATCGTGCCCGCGGGAACGCGCAACCTGGAGTCGGTGCGCGCCCTGCCCAAGCTCAAGCACATCGGCTACACCATGGCGGACGGCGGCTGGGATAACGTCCCCTCGGCGGAAAATTTTTGGAAGGTCACCGAGCCCCGGACGAATGGCAAGTGACCTCCTCAAGCGGCCGGTTCCCGCCGCCGTTCCAGCCGCAGCCGGGCCACCCGCTTCCCGTCCGTCGCCTCCACGCGCAGGGTGAACGCCGTCAGCCCGACCTCGTCGCCCTCCTTCGGGAAGCCGCCCAGCCGGTGGGTGACGAAGCCGCTGGTGGAGGTGAGTTCTTCCTCCGCCAGCGGTTCGCCCACCAGTTCCTCCAGCTCATGCAGCGGCAGGGCTCCCTCCACTTCCCAAACGCCCTCGGCGGTCTGGCGCAGCAGCGGTTGTTCCTGATCGAACTCGTCCTGAATCTGCCCGACCAGTTCCTCGATGATGTTTTCCAGCGTCACGAGGCCGAGGGTGCCACCGTATTCGTCCACCACCACGGCCATGTGCAGCTTGCGCTCCAGAAAGCGCTGGAGCAGCCCTTCCAGCCGCGCCGTGGGCGGGACGTAAATCACCTTGCGTGCCCCGGCGGTCAGTTCAGCGCCGCTGCGGACTTTGAGCCGCAGGGCGTAAAGATCCTTGATGTGAAGCACGCCCACGATGCGGTCCAAGTCCCCGTCCACGCAGAGCGGGAAGCGCGAGTAACGGGTCTTCTCCGCCACTTCCAAACAGGCGGCGATGCTGGCGCGCGTGTCCAGGCCGGTGATCTCCGTGCGCGGCCGCATCACTTCGCGCACCACCCGCCGGCGGAGGTCGAGCGCATTGAGGACAATCTCCCGGCCGATTTGTGAGCCGCCTGCATGGCGCTGGCTGGCATCGAACATCAGCCGCAATTCTTCCTCCGAATGCGTCCCCGCATGTTCGGACGTCACCGGGATGCCGATCTGCCGCAGCAGCCACAGGGCGCTGTGGTTCAACATCCAGATGAACGGGTAGGCCACGATATAAAACCACCGCAGCGGATACGCCACCCAGAGCGCGCCGATCAGTGGTTGCTTGATGGCCAGCGACTTGGGGGCCTGCTCCCCGACCACGATGTGCAGGAACGTGATGACCGAGAAGCCCACGGCGAAGGCGATGGTGTCCCGGACGCGGTGCCATTCCTCGCCCGTCCAGCCCAGCCAGCCAAAGACCGGTTGCAGCAGCGCCTCGAAGATGGGTTCACCAATCCAGCCCAGCGCCAGACTGGCCAAGGTGATGCCGAGCTGCGCCGCACTGAGGTAGGCATCCAGGTTTTGCAGGATGTGCTGCGCCATGCGCGCGCGGCGGTTGCCCTGCGTGATGAGCGGCTGGAGCTGGGTGTCACGCACCTTGACCAGCGCAAACTCGGCGGCGACGAAGAACCCGTTCACGCCCACCAGCACCAGCACGGCCAGCACCTTCAACGCGATGACCAGGAACACCTCCAGGCTCACAGGCTCACCTCCCCGAACACGGCCTTCAAAATGTCCTCCAGGCTCACCACGCCCAGCTCGCCCCGGTCGCGGCCCAGCACGATGCCCAGCCGTTGGCCGCTGCGTTGCATGGCGCGCAAGGCGTCCTCCAGCCGCATCTGCTCATCGAGGTAAAGTGCCGGCTGGAGATAGTCCGCCGCCAGCTTGTGGTCCCGCACTTCCGATTGGAACAGCAGCCGCCGCAGGCTCAACACGCCCGCCACCCGCGTGCGGCCGCCCCGGCTCTCGCACACCGGCATGCGGGTGAACTGCCTGGCCTTGAACAAGCCCATCACGTCCTTCATCGGGGTCGTCGTCTCCACCCGCACCACCCGGCTCCAGGGCACGGCGATGGAGCGCACGGTGAGGTTCTGCAAGTCCAGCACCCGGTTGATCATGACCCGTTCCTCGCTGGTCATGCTGTGTGCCGACTCCTGCATCAGCCGGCGCAATTCGTCCCGGTTGGCGAACATGTGGCCGGTGAAGACGCGCCCGCCCGTCCACCGCAGCAGGCCCTCGCCCAGCCGCGTGGTGATGCTGACCAGTGGCCGCAGCGCGAAGTGCAGCCCGCGGAACAGCGGGGCGACCAGCAACGTCAGGCGGTTGGGGAACCGGCCGAACAGCAGCTTGGGCAGCAGTTCGCAGCCGACGTAGAACAACAGCGCCAGCGCCAGCGTCGCCGTGGCAAACCAGCCCGGCGACTCGGGGAAGACCCGGTGCAGGGCGTAGATGGCCAGTCCGCCGCCCACGAAGTTGGCCAGCGTGTTGCCCACGAGGATGGTCCACAGGAAGTTCTCCGGCTGCTCCAGCCAGCCGTGCAGCAGGCGCGCGCGGCGTCCGCCCTTGCGCATGAGATTGCGGATGCGCAGCCGGTTCAGCGCCAACACCCCCGCCTCCATGCCCGACAGCACGAAGGACACGAGGGTGCAACCGCCGATTAACAGCAGGAAGGGAAGCCAGATCACGCCGCGCCTCCTTTCGCCTCGCCACCCGCCAGGCGCTCGACGAGCACCTCCCGCACGCGCCGCTCATCCGTCGCCTGCGCCGTCAACCGCACCCCGCCAAAAACCGCCGACTCGCCGTTCGCCGGCACCACCTCCAGCAGCGCCACCAGCAGTCCGCCCATCGTGTCCACGCCGGGCAATTCTTCCAGCTCCGGATACTCCCGGCGAAAATCCTCCACGCGCATCGTGCCGTTCACCCGCCAGCGGCCCGCGCCCAGCGGCTCCATGACAAACCCCGGTGCCTCGTCCTCCCCGCGGATTTCCCCCACCATGGCCTCGATGATGTCCTCCATCGTCACCAGCCCGGCGGCGGCTCCGAACTCATCCAGCACAATCGCCAGGCCGCGCCGCTGCCGTTGCAGGCTCATCAGCAGTTGGAGCAGGTTCATGCTCTCCGGGACGAACGACGGAAACTCAATCACCTCCGACAAATCCACCTGCGGGTCCAGCAGTAGCGTCCGGCAGTTCAAGATGCCGATGATCGTGTCCGGGGACTGGTCATACATCGGCAGCCGCTCGTGCCCGAAGCGCCGCGCCGCCGCCAGCATCTCCTCCAGCGGCAAGTCATCTGGGATGCACGCCATCCGTGCCCGCGGGCGCATCACCTCCCGCGCCGTGCGGTGGTCGAGCTGGATGATTTGCAGGATGATCTCCTTTTCAGAGGCGGCGAGGGTGCCTTGCTGGAAGGCGAGTTCGATCAACTCCTGGTAATCCGCCTCCGTCAGCGCGGGCTGGGGCTGGATGGACTTGGGAATGACCAGCCGCAGCAAGGTCTCAATGAGCCGCTGGGCGATCTGCCGCAGCGGCCGGCTCAAGCGCACCAGCCAGCGCATCGGCGTGGCGACCCGCAAGGCCCAGGCCTCGGGCATGCGCACGGCCAATGTTTTTGGCACCACTTCGCAGCACAGCAGGATCAGCGCGAAGGTGCCCGCCAGCGTCAGCATCAGGTGGAGGGTGTCCCCGCCCAGGCTCATCCACATGGTCAGCGCCACCAGGGCGGTGTTGGACAGCGTGTTGCCCAGGACGATGGTGGCCAGCAGATCCTGCGGCGTCTCCAGCAACGCCACCACGGCCTCCCCAGCCCCCGGGGACCGCTCCGCCAGCCGCCGTGCCCGCCACTGACCCAGGGAGAACAGCGCCGTCTCCGCCAGCGCGAAAAAGAAGCTGGCCGCCGTAAAGCCGAGCACACCCACCAGGGCGATAAACGGTGCCAGTGACATCGGCGACAGCATGACCACCCCGCCCCCGAGGCAAAAGCCAGAAGTGAGGTTTCCCGCTGTTTTCGGGGGAACCGAAGCGGGGATTCCCGGAGGTGGGCGTCCGCCGTCAGCGGCACCGCCTCACGGCCAACCCAAACCTTCGCTCGCATGAGGCCAGGCACCTGATTTGGTGAAATCCTAGGGGGTTCGTCCGCAGGCCGCCGGGGCGCATTGAGGGCGAAGACAAAAAGATGGGGGACAGAAAAAACAACGCCGGATTTTTCTGTCCCCCATGTTTCTGTCGTCCGCTGGCGCAACGCGGAAACGCGTTTCAGCCGACTGGGCGAACGTCACTCCACCGAAAACAGCGGAGAACCAGAAGTGAAGCCCCGCCTCCCCCGATCCAAACCCGCTTACCGGGCCACGATGCAGAATATCTGTTTCTCCCACGCCAGGCTTCCCGCCTTGGTCAACTCACCCGTCTCCGTGATGCGGTAGGCGCACAGCGTCGCCCCATCGAACGCCGCCGCCAGCAAATGCCGTCCGTCCGGTGAGAGCGCCATGCCCCACGGCAGCTTGTCCGCCGGGGTCAACCCCAGCAGCTCCAGCTCGCCCGACGCCTTCACCCGGTAGCGGCTGATCCAGTCAAACGGCCGCGTGTGCCCGCGCAGGCCCGCGAAGAGAAACTTCCCGTCCGGCGTGATGACGATGTCCGACGAGCTCACCCCGTCCTTGGGCGCGTCCTTGCCCACGGCGTCGCAAATCTGGCGCAGCTTGAGCTGGCCGGACGGCTCCACGCTGTAGGCCGAGACGCCGAGATGCTGCTCGTTGCTGAAGTATAGGATCGGCAGTTTCGGATGATACGCCATGTGCCGTGGGCCGGTGCCGGCGGGCGGATTCGCGTTCTTCGGCGCGAGTGCCGTCAGCCCGCCCGTGCCGGCGTCGAAGCGATACTGGAAGATCGCGTTGTTCTCCTTCACGTAAGGGACATAGACAAAGCGGTTGTCCGGGGAGGTGAGGATGCAATGCGCGTTGGGACTGCCTTCATTCAGTGCCGCCACGCGCTGGCCAATCATGCCCTCGGCATCCAGCGCATACACATCCACGAAGCCCTTCGCGTAATCCGCGCCCAGCAGGTAGCGGCTGGTGCGGTCCAGGCTGATGTAGGCGTAGGGATGGCTGAAGTTCACCTCGGCGTGCCGCGCATAAGAGCCGTCCGCCTGCAAGGTGATGACCGCGCCCCGGGCCTTGCCCTCCGGGCCGCCCGGCGGGGCCACGTAGAGCAGGGGCTTGGTCGGGTGCTTCGTGATCACCGAGGCGGGGAAGCCCAGCTTGATCTCCTGCGCGAGCTTGAGCTCCAGTCCAGCGGGGGAGGGCGTGGCCGTGGCCACGAGCAGTTTGCCCGTGGTGTGACTCGGCGCATAAACATGGAAGGGACGCCCGCCCTGGGCGCAATGCCCTTGGGTGACGAAACCAAGCAACAGGAGGACGCACAGCGATTTCATCAGCGGCGACGTGGTTCGGGGGACGATGAAGGAGACAAGGTCAGTCATGCCGGGGAAGCAAACCGTTATGACCCGAGGAAGGCAAGCCGTTCGCCGCGACGGATCGCCGAGCATTGCTCGGCGATCCGGTTCATGGGTAGCCACCACGGCCCAAAGACCGCGCATTGGGACCATGAACCCGAGGCCGAAGACAGGAAGATTAGGGGCAGGAAAATTGAGACGCGAATTTTCCTGCCCCTAATCTTCCTGCCCAAATCCCGGTTCACGGAGAGAATCCATGAGCCGCCGCGGCTCGCAGTCGGTGCCGGCTGGCTCTGCGGCAGCCTGCTTGGGCAGCACTTCACTCCTTCCAGAAGAGCGATTCCGTGGGGGCCTCATACTTCACGGCGAGGTGGGGCGTTTCGAGGCGTTGGCCGTCGGCTCCCCGGCTTTGCAGCGCGGCGGCGAGGATGCCGCTGGTGAGCAGCGTGCGTTCGATGGGATACGGGGCCTTGCCAGTCACAAACATCCGCTCGGCTTGCGCCATCAGCGCAGCGGAATAGACGACGTTCGGAGTCGGCGGCAGATGGAACAGCGTGGAGAGCGGCTCCGCCTGGCCCCGCAGCCGCGCCGCGAAGGTGAAGTCGCCGACGAGGCCGTTGAGGAGGAACATCGTGGCGCGGAGGCCATCCACATACTCGATGCGGTAGGCGACCGGGTCCTTGACGAAGGCGCGAATCTGCGCGGGCGTGGGGTAGCGGTGGCTGCCGTTGGGCGGCTGCGCCAGGGTGTGGCTGCGCGCGAGGCAGGCGGCGAAGAGCGTCGGGTCCCAACCGCCGGCTGGCCATGAGCCCTTTTCCATCGCCTGCCAGACCGCGTCGCCGCGCAGGGCTTGAACCGCCTTCACGCCGGTTTCCCCGCCGCGCCGCCGCTCGGCCATGCACTGGATGACTTCGAGCGCGTGGAAGTCGTAGCTGTCCACCCCGCCCATCGCCACGCACATGGCCTCCTGCACGTCGGCCCCGCTGGGCATCTCGACGGCGGGCATGCGCCAGGTGACGGGGAGCGACGAGCCGGCGAGGAAGGGGAACTTCAACTCGCGGGAAATCGCGACCATCTCCTGTGCCCACTCCCATTTCCACGAGAGGTGTTTGTCGTTGAAGACGGGCGCGGTGCGGCCGTCCGCGCGGAAGATGTCAGTGATTTGTTTGAACAGCTCGTAGCGCGGATACTGGGTCTGGCCGAGTTCGTTCTTTGGGTAGTTCCCATGCTCGCCGATGAGGAGCACGGCGTCCACGGCGAGCTGCTTGCCACCGCAACGCAAGGCCTCCGCGACGGTCGGGTAAACCGTGAAGCCGAACTCCTTCGCGCGATCGCGGCTGAGTTCCTTCGGTGGCGACTGGTCCACGTAGGCGGAAACGACCTCGATGGGCGGACGGTGCCAGCGGCCCCGCAACGGGTAGCCATTGAGGAAGCGCTCGCCCATGTGCCAGGCATGCGAGTGAAAGCGCCATTCGGTGGTGACGATGGCGAGGCGCTTCGGGCGGGTGGTGTCAGCAGCGACTGCCGGCAGGCCGCTCGCGGCACCGGAGAGGCCGGCGGCCACAGTGGTGAGAAAAGCACGGCGGGAGGCGCGTGGGGCGGTGATCATGGGAGCGATTAAACACCGCATCGGCGCGAAGGCAATGCTGGCGGCAGTAGCTCGACATTCCAATGTCGAGCTTTGCGTGTGCGAAGGACGATTCAGGACTCGACATTGGAATGTCGAGCCACGTTTGGTCCGGGAACTGGACGGTTGACGCCCTTTCTCGGTCGGCGAAGCTCTCGCGCATGACCACGCTGCCTCGCTTCATCCGACTGCTTGCCTTTCTTGCGCTGACCTTGCTGCTGCCCGCCGGCTTGCGCGCCGAGCACGAGGGCAAGGTGCAGATCCTCATCCTCGGCGACAGCACGGCGGAGGGCAGCGTCCCGCGCAAACTCGTGAAGGAAGGTCCGCACCTCGAAGATGTCATCCGCCAGCTCCTCGCTGCCGAGGGCGACCTGCCGCCTTGCAATGTCATCAACCTTGCGCTCAGCGGCGAATACATCCAGCGGCTCGTGGACTCAGGCCGCTACGAGAAGCTCGCGTCGAAGCTGCCCGGGCTGGACTACATCTTCATCCGCTACGGCCTGAACGATCATGCGCGCCGTGAGGACTTCACGAACAACTTTCCGAAGGACTTCCATGGGCTGCTCGCCCGGCTGCGCCAGGACCACCCGGCGGCGATGCTCATCCCGATGACGGTGATTCCCTATTTCGACCCGCCGACCAGCGAGAAGGTCAACGCGCTCGTCCGGCAAGTCGCGGAGAAGGAAAAGCTCCGGCTCTTCGACATCTACCCGCGCTACGCGGCCGAGCTGGAGAAGGGGCCGAACATGCTCAACTACCGGCGTTTCCCGCTCGCGAAGATTCCCGAGAAGCTTCAGGAGTTTGCCAAGCCCTTCGCCAGCGGCACACCGCCGACGATTGTGGTCATGGACAACCGTCTTGATGCGCATTTCGGCCATCTGCCCGGCTGGTTCAGTGACCGGCATCCGAACCTCGCCGGCTACCACGTCATCGGCGACGAGACGGCGAAGTTCCTCGCGCCGTTGTTGCGGGAGCGGAAGGCCAAGGCCAAGTAAGCGCGCGTTGGAGCGGCGGAGCGCGGGTCTGTGACCCGCAGCCAGCTCCGACGGCCCAGCCCGGTGATTTGCTCGGGCGGCTTCGATCTGGGCAAGTTGCTGCGGGTCGCAGGCCCGCGCTCGTGTGCCCGGCAGGGGCATGGTCTATCGGGATGAAACGTTCCCGACGGGGGCTTGTGACGCCAACCGTAGCTGAACCGCCAGGTCGCCTCCGCAAGGAGGCGGCGCGAAAGGGCGGGA
>Ga0255204_1000073_pt1 | contig 31098 bp, 29 predicted proteins | sample Miss_Colum_RepC__2_FD_188418 | JGI IMG/M metagenome (GOLD analysis project Ga0255204, IMG submission 188418) | Freshwater microbial communities from Mississippi River, Louisiana, United States - Miss_Colum_RepC_8h | ecosystem: Environmental > Aquatic > Freshwater > River | place: USA: Louisiana... | reverse complement strand
GCTCGGTCAAGGCCTCTCGAAGTGACGTATGGTCAAACTCATTGCGGGAGAGCAGGGCCATCGCCTTACGCACATGCAAGATGCCAACAATGTTGTGCAGATCTCCCTCAAAGACAGGCAGCTTGTTATGAAAACAGGTGGTGAGTTGATCAATCAAGGCAGTAGGCTCTGACTCGAGGTCGAGGGCTTCAATGCGGCCCCGGGGCACCATGACATCGTTGACGGTGAGATCCTCGATGTCAAAGAGATTGAGCATGATGCTGCGATGTTTGGCGGGAATGAGTCGTGTTGATTCAAGAATTGCTGTGCGCAATTCCTGGGGTGACATGGCCTGCTGTTGTGGTGATTCGGTGAGTTTCCGCAGGCCTATGATTCGAATCAGGCCAGAGACCATGCCGTTGACAATCACGACCAGTGGATAGCCGTATCGCACCAGAGGCGCAAGGATCAGACTCGTTGCGATCGCGATGGGCTCGGGCCGGCTTGCACCTAATATTTTTGGTGTGATCTCCGCGAAGATGATGATCGCAAGGGCCACCAGTCCTGTGGCAATGGCCAGCACACGATCGTTATTGCCGAAGGATTGAATGGCCAGAGCCGTGACCAGCGCGGTGAGCGCGGCATTGACTAGGTTATTGCCCAGCAGAATTGTCGCCAGCAGTCGATCCGTCTGGTTGAGCAACGCCAGCACGCGCCGCGCCCCACCCTTGCCTTGCTGTGCCAGATGGCGCAGCCGGTAGCGGTTGACGGCCATCATGCTGGTTTCTGAGATCGAAAAAAATCCCGAGATCATAAGCAAAACCAAGATCGCGGTCAGGTGGGTCCAGAAAGGCAGTTCGTTCAAAACGACCGATGGCGGTTGGCTTGTTGGGCCTGGGCCGAAGATGGCAACGCCGTAAGACTATCGGAGAACAACGGCCATGTGTCTGGTCGGGGTGAGAGGATTCGAACCTCCGACTCCTGCGTCCCGAACGCAGTACTCTACCAGGCTGAGCTACACCCCGAAGCGAAGGCCGAAGTCTAGCAGGGAACCGATTTTCGGCTGAAATTCCTGGCCTTAAGCGCGACGTTGCGCGAGCTGATCCAGCAGTTGGAGCAGGGCCGTTTTGTATTCCGAGGCGGCCAGCCCTGACAGCGCTCCGCGGGCAAGCTCGCACTCCCGCTGGGCTGAATCCAGCGTGGCCGTCAGAGCGCCGGTGCGCTGAATTGCCCGGACGACCTGCTCAAAATCTGCCTGATCCGGCTGCTCAATGGCAGCGCGGACCATCTGTTTTTCCTGCTCGGTGCCTCTGGCCATGACGGTAATCAGCGGCAGGGTGGGCTTGCCCTCGCGCAAGTCATCGCCAACACATTTGCCAATTTCCTGCTCGTTGCCGTCGTAATCCAGAGCATCGTCGATGAGCTGAAATGCGGTTCCAAGGTGCCGACCAAAGGCTGCACAGCCTTCGATCAGTATTGGATCTGCGCTCGCAAGAACCGCCGGCACCTTTGCTGCCGCCTCGAAAAGCTTGGCGGTCTTGTAGCGGATGACGGTGAGATAGCGCTCTTCGGTAACGTCGGGATCATGGCAATTCATCAGCTGCAGGACTTCGCCTTCGGAAATCACGTTGGTGCTCTCCGCCATGACGCCCATCACCTCAGCGGAACCGACTTCGACCATCATTTGGAAGGCTCTGGAATACAGGAAGTCGCCCACCAGAACGCTGGCGGCGTTTCCAAAGAGCACATTCGCGGTGGCCTGGCCACGACGCAGCTCGGATTCATCGACCACGTCGTCATGGAGCAGGGTTGCGGTATGGATGAATTCCACAACGGCGGCCATGAGCCGGGAGCGATCCGGCGTCAGCAATGCTCGGCCAGATCCTGAGGCATGTAAGTGAGCGCTCATTGCTCCCGAAATCATCAACGTTAGAGATGGCCGGACCCGCTTTCCGCCGCTTTGGATGATGTATTCGGCCACTTGGCCAATGAGGGGGACCTCGGAAGCCAGGCGATCGCGAATCAGCCGATCGACAGCCGCCATTTCGGCACTGACGATGGCCTGGGGCCCTGAGGGGGCGGACGCAGCGGGAGCAGAAATGGGGTCGGTGACGGCGTTCACTGCGGCATTATGACACCCCGAATTTCCGGGCTTTTGCGCTTGGTCTGTACTGCTCAGCCCAAAAATCATTTGACGAAACAGTCACTTAGGGATAAATTGGCGGGTTTCCGAAATTCAAAGCAAGAAGGTCAGCCATGTACGCCGTAATCAAGACCGGGGGCAAGCAATATCGCGTGACCGCCGGCATGAATCTCAAAGTGGAATCCCTGGATGCTGATGTGGGCAGCCAAGTGGTTTTGGATCAGGTGCTCGCCGTGGGCGAGGGAGATGCGGTGGTGGTGGGCTCGCCTCGGGTGCAGGGTGCAACGGTCCAGGCCACTGTCGTTGCGCATGGCCGGCATGACAAGGTGCAGATCTTTAAGCACCGCCGACGCAAGCACTACGCGAAAAGCCAAGGCCACCGGCAAAACTACACCGAACTGACTATTGTTGAGATTAAGAAGTAATTTGGGCTGCCGATTCCCTAAATAAGGAGCGGCGCCTCTGAGTGAGGATCAAAAATGGCACAGAAAAAAGGCGGCGGCAGTACGCGAAACGGGCGGGACTCGGAAGCCAAACGGCTTGGCGTGAAGGTGTTTGGAGGTGAGCAGATCGCCGCGGGCAGCATCATTGTTCGCCAGCGCGGCACACAGTTTCATGCGGGCGAAAACGTCGGCATGGGCAAGGATCACACCCTGTTCGCACTGACCCCCGGCCGAGTGAGGTTCGCGGTTCGCGGTCCGCTGAATCGTTCTACCGTCAGCGTTGTGGCGGAATAGGCTACTCAAGTCGGCAGATCTGAGAGCCCCGCCCTGATGCGGGGCTTTTTATTTCTGAGTCGCCAATGAAATTCATTGATGAAGCCACCATCGAAGTCCACGCCGGTAACGGCGGCAATGGCATCGTTGCATTTCGTCGTGAGAAGTTCATACCGAAAGGCGGCCCGAGTGGGGGTGATGGTGGACGCGGAGGCTCGATCATCGCGGTGGCAGATCGCAACATCAATACCCTGATTGACTATCGCTATGCCCGAGTCCATCGGGCACGCGGTGGGGAGCACGGCCAGGGCTCGGATCGATATGGTGCGGCTGCTGAAGACATCGTGTTGAGAATGCCGGTGGGCACTGTCATCACAGATGCCGAGAGTGGCGACGTGATCGCGGATTTGGCCCTCGATGGCGAGCAGGTGATTTTGGCCAAAGGAGGCCGAGGCGGATTGGGAAATCTGCATTTCAAATCGAGTACGAATCGGGCCCCCCGGCAGGCCACCAAAGGCACCGAGGGAGAGCATCGACGCCTTCGTCTCGAGCTCAAAGTGCTTGCAGATGTGGGCCTGCTCGGCCTGCCGAACGCAGGCAAGTCAACCCTCATTGCAGCCTGCTCGAACGCCCGCCCTAAGATCGCCGACTATCCCTTCACGACACTGCATCCCCATCTGGGCGTGGTCCGAACTGGGCCTGCAAGGAGCTTTGTCATGGCAGATATCCCTGGCCTCATCGAGGGTGCCGCTGAAGGCGCGGGCCTGGGCCATCAGTTCCTTCGGCACTTGCAGCGAACACGGCTGCTGCTGCACATTGTGGATGTCTGTCCGCCAGGAACTCGAATTGAGTCCGAGGCAGATCGGCGTGAATGGGTAGATCGTCTTGCCGCAGCGATTCGTGGCCTTGTCGCGGAGTTAAAGCGTTACGATTCGCAGCTTGGCCGAAAGCCACGTTGGATCGTTTTAAATAAATGTGATGTCGTGGGCGATACGCTTGGCCATGAAATCCTTGCGGCATTGAAAAAGAAGTTGCGCTCCCAGGCACAGGCGTATTGCGTGAGTGGTGTCAGCCGAGTGGGCTGTGAGGCCATGATGCAGGACATACAGCATTGGCTGGATGCCCAGCGCATTGCCGAAATCGGTTCGGTGAGTCCCGATGTACGCTTTACTTCCTCCGAAGATGGCGCCAGTGTCCGATAAAGCCGCCTTCCAACGTCAGGTGGTGCGGCGTGCCCAGCGTTGGGTCGTCAAGGTTGGCTCAAGCCTGGTCACCAATGAGGGCCGAGGCCTTGATCCTGAGGCGATTGCGGTCTGGGCTGCGCAAATCGCAACGCTGCGGGGCCAGGGCCGCGAGGTGGTGCTCGTCTCCAGTGGCGCCATTGCAGAGGGGATGAAGCGGCTCGGATGGCTGACCCGCCCGCATGAGATTCACGAGCTTCAGGCCGCTGCTGCCGTTGGCCAAATGGGCCTGGCCCAAGCCTATGAGTCAGGCTTTTCGCGCTGGAATCTGAAAACCGCGCAGATTCTCCTGACGCACGAGGACATTGCCGACCGTCGTCGTTACTTAAATGCGCGCTCGACCATCTCGACGCTGCTGGGCTATGGGGTCATTCCCATCATCAATGAAAACGACACTGTGGTTACCGATGAGATCAAGCTCGGCGATAACGACACGCTGGCGGCGATGGTGACCAATCTGATCGAGGCGGATGTTCTGGTCATCCTGACGGATCAGGCGGGCCTTTTCACTGCTGATCCGCGCCACGACCCCACCGCCACATTGATTGCGTGGGGTAAAGCGGCCGACTCAACCTACGAGGCGATGGCGGGCGGCGCGGGCACGGACATTGGTAAGGGCGGCATGGCCACCAAGGTAAGGGCGGCACAGCGGGCGGCACGCAGCGGCGCCGCCACCGTGATCGCTAGCGGACGAGAGTATGAGATCTTGTTGCGGCTTGCCGCCGGCGAATCCCTGGGCACCTGCCTTGTGGCGGAGCTTGCACCGATTGCAGCCCGTAAGCAATGGCTTGCCGATCAGCTGCAGACCCGCGGCGTGATCATGTTGGATGACGGCGCCGTTCGCGTGCTGCTTGAGCAGGGCAAAAGCTTACTGCCGATCGGTGTAACCCAGGTCCAAGGTGAGTTTGAGCGCGGCGACCTGGTCAGCTGCCATTCGCCGCAGGGCCATGAAATTGCGCGGGGCCTGGTGAACTATGGCGCCAGCGATGCCCGACGCATCGTGCGCCGACCCTCAAGTGAGATCGAATCGATTCTCGGCTTTGTGGAAGAGCCTGAGCTCATCCACCGCGATAATCTTATTGTGCTCGGCCGAGGCTAGCGGCCTCGGATGACTCAGGCCGAAGCTGTAGTTCTTCTTGAGAAAAGATCAGGCCCGAGAGTTCGGCAAGCGCGGAGCGATAAACATCGCGTTTGAATTCAATCACTGACTCCAACGGAATCCAGTAATCGTGCCAACGCCAGGCATCGAATTCCGGCTTTTCTAGGTTATTGCGCAGGCTGACATCGCAGTCTCGGCCCAACATCTTGAGCAAAAACCAAATTTGTTTCTGGCCCCGATAGTGGCCACGCCATTCACGACGCACCCAGCGCTCGGGCACATCGTAGTGCAGCCAATCTCGGGTCCGGCCGATGATTTCGACGTGATGGGGCTTGAGTCCCGTTTCCTCCTCGAGTTCGCGAAACATCGCCTGCTCGGGCGCCTCACCAGATTTAATGCCGCCTTGGGGAAACTGCCAGGCGTGTTCGCGGACCCGTTTGCCCCAGAAGACCTGGCGCTGGCCGTTGATGAGGATGATGCCCACATTCGGACGGTATCCGTTTTCGTCAAGCATGATGGCGTGATGGTGTGGCGACGGGCACAAAAGAATTGGTCATAAAATGCTATCGATTATAAGAGGGCCATCATGAGAATTTCCCATTTTCACTTCCAGACCTTGAAGGAAGAGCCGGCCGATGCTGAGGTGGTCAGTCATCGCCTGATGCTGCGGGCGGCCATGATTCGTCGTCTGGGTGCGGGCATCTACAACTATATGCCGTTGGGCCTGCGGGTAATCCGCAAGGTGGAGCGCATTATTCGCGAAGAGATGGACCGCTCGGGTGCCATTGAGCTCTTGATGCCCCTGGTGCAGCCTGCTGAGCTCTGGATGGAGACGGGCCGCTGGGAGAAGATGGGGCCGGAGTTGCTTCGTGTGAAGGATCGGCACGGGCGAGATTTTGCGATTCAGCCAACTTCTGAGGAGGTGATCACCGACATCGCCCGCCAGGAGTTGAAAAGCTGGCGGCAGCTGCCCAAGAATTTTTATCATATACAGACCAAATTTCGCGATGAACGGCGTCCGCGATTTGGTGTGATGCGGGGCCGAGAGTTCACCATGAAGGATGCTTATTCGTTCGACCGTGATGTCGCCGGTGCTGAAAAAAGCTACGACAACATGTTTGAGTGTTACCGCCGGATTTTTGATCGGCTTGGCCTGCGGTATCGCTCGGTGGCTGCCGATACTGGCGCTATCGGAGGCTCGCGTTCCCATGAGTTTCAGGTGATCGCAGACACGGGAGAAGATGCGATCGTCTATTGCCCCCAATCCGATTACGCCGCCAATATGGAGCTTGCTGAGGCGGTCGCGTTGCTGCCGGATCGCAAGGCGGCCGTGCAGCCCATGGCACTAACGCCCACGCCCGGCAAATCCACCTGTGCTGACGTGGCCGCGCTTCTTGGCCTGCCGATACAGCAGACGGTGAAGTCAATTGTGTTGGCCACTGATGCGCGCGATGAAAAAGGTGCAGTGGCGGCGACCAAGATCTGGCTTTTGCTGCTGCGGGGCGATCATGATCTCAACGAAGTGAAGGCGGGCAAACTCGAGGGCCTGGACCAGGGGTTCCGTTTTGCGACAGTCCAGGAGATTGAGTCCCACTTTGGCTGCAAGCCCGGCTACCTAGGACCGGTTGCGCCCGTCCGGCCCATCACGGTGATTGCAGATCGCACCGTTGCGCGGATGAGCGACTTCATTACGGGGGCGAACCAGTGGGACCACCACCTCTGTGGCGTCAATTGGGGCCGCGATCTGCCAGAGCCCCATGAGGTGGCCGATATCCGCAACGTCGTGGAGGGGGATCCTTCTCCTGACGGCAGAGGCAGCCTCTTCATTCAGCGCGGCATTGAGGTTGGCCATGTTTTTTATCTGGGCACCAAGTATTCAGAGGCAATGAAGGCCAGCTATCTCGATGAGACCGGCAAGCCAGTACTCATGGAGATGGGCTGCTACGGCATCGGCGTAACTCGAATCGTCGGGGCTGCGATTGAGCAAAATCATGATCAGCGCGGCATCATCTGGCCTGCCGCGATAGCCCCCTTCGAGGTGGTGATCTGCCCGGTAGGGGCCGGAAAATCTGAGGCCGTGAGGCTTGCCTGCGAAGCGATTTATCAGGAACTTCTGGCCGCAGGCATCGATGTCGCACTGGATGACCGCGACGAGCGTCCTGGCGCGATGTTTGCGGACTGGGAGTTGATTGGCGTGCCGGTTCGGGTCACCATCGGCGAGCGGTCCCTGAAGGAAGAAAAGCTCGAATTGCTCAAACGCAGCACGATGGCCGCCTCAGTGTGTGATCGCGCTGGTGTGGTTTCAGCAGTCCGCAGCCTGCTGTCCGCGAATTAAAGGAGGAGACGACATCATGAACGCCCCCGAGCAGCTCTATGTCTTACGTGAGGATCAGGATGCGCTCGCCACCATCACCATGAATCGTGGCGAGCGGTTTAACCCCCTGTCCTCCGACATGATCGTAGCGTTGAGCCAAACATTCGATGCGATCGCCCAGGACAAATCGGTTCGGGTGGTGGTGCTTCAGGGCAATGGCCGAGGATTCTGTGCCGGCCATGATCTCAAAGAAATGCAGAACCATGCCCAGGATTCGGCATGGATTGCCGAGCTGTTTCGCTCGTGCAGTGAATTGATGATGCGCATCACTCAAATGCCGCAGCCCGTGATCGCCAAGGTCCACGGCATTGCAACCGCGGCGGGCTGTCAGCTGACCTCGATGTGTGATCTTGCGGTCGCGAGCGCCGACAGCCGGTTCGCCCTGCCTGGGGTCAATATCGGCCTGTTTTGCTCAACGCCGGCCGTGGGAGTGGCACGCAATATCGGCCGCAAACGGGCGATGGAGATGCTGCTCACGGGCGAGATGATTGATGCATCGACCGCACTACAGTGGGGCCTGGTGAACCGGGTAGTGCCAGCAGCGCAGCTCGATGCAGAGGTCCGGCAGCTTGCAGAGCTGATCAAGACCAAGAGCGCAGCCGCTGTCGCGATGGGCAAAACAACCTTCTACCAGCAGATCGAGATGGGACTTGCCGGCGCCTACTCGGTCACAGGCGAAACCATGACATGCAATATGGGCCTTGCGGATACTGCGGAGGGCATTGATGCATTTCTTACGAAACGCGCGCCGCAGTGGGCCCATCGCTAGCGTTTCCCGAACCCGCCCATCCCCGGAATTCCGCCCATGCCTTTCATGGCACCAACGGCCCGCATCATTTTCGCGAGGCCGCCTTTCTGCATTTTTTTCATCATCTCTTGCATCTGTTCAAACTGATTCAGCAGGCGGTTGACTTCCTGAACCGAGACGCCTGCGCCCGCTGCGATTCGCCGCTTGCGGCTTGCCTTTAAGAGTTCGGGATGCTGCCGCTCTTTGGGCGTCATGGAGTTGATGATGCCCTCCATGCGCGGTATGGACTTTTCGGCTGCAGACAGATCAGTGCCTTTGGCGGCTTGCTGCATCTGGGCCGGCAGTTTATCGACCAAGGAGGACAGGCCGCCCATGTTGCGCATCTGCCCGATTTGCATTTTGAAATCACTCAGATCAAAGCGGCCACCTGTCTTGAATTTTTCGGCCATTTTTTCGGCCGCTTTGAGGTCAACAGTCTTTTGGGCCTGCTCAACGATGGCCAGAATATCGCCCATCCCAAGAATGCGATTGGCCATCCGCTCGGCATCAAAGGCCTCAAGGCCATCAATCTTCTCTGAAGTACCGACAAATTTGATTGGGCAGCCCGTCACGGCCCGCACCGATAACACAGCGCCGCCCCGTGAGTCGCCATCCATCTTGGTGAGCACCACGCCCGTCAGGGGAAGGGCCGCTTGAAACGCGGCCGCAGTCCGCACTGCATCCTGGCCCTGCATCGCATCGACGGTAAAGAGCGTCTCAATCGGCTTGACTGCGCTGTGAAGCTGCGCGATCTCGCGCATCATTTCTTCATCAATGGCAAGCCGTCCTGCGGTATCGATCAGCACGACATCGTGGAGATGGCGTCGGGCGTGATCCAAGGCCTGCTGCGCGATTGCGACGGGGCTCGCGCCTTCTGGGGTTGGGAAAAATTCAACGCCTGCCTGTGCGCTCACCAGTCGAAGCTGATCAATGGCAGCTGGCCGATAGACATCACACGAGACGGTCAGAACACGTTTTTTCTGCGATTCGGCGAGCCATTTGGCGAGCTTGCCAACGGTCGTGGTTTTGCCAGCACCTTGCAGCCCAGCCATCAGCACGGCCGCAGGCGGCGCCACGGCGAGATTGAGCTGCATTCGGCCCAGGGCTGATGCGCCCTCGCCCGCCATGAGATGAATCAGCTCTTGGTGTACCACGCCCACCATGGCCTGGCCGGGACTCAGACTGGCCTGCACCTCTTGGCCCAACGCCTTTTGCTTGACCTTGGCGATGAAGTCTTTGACGACATGGAGGGCCACATCCGCATCAAGCAGGGCAAGCCGGACCTCACGCAGCATGTCCTGTGTGTTGGAGTCGGTCAGCCGGGCCTCGCCCTTGATGGTTTTGACGACTCGTGCGAGCCGTTCGGTCAGATTTTCAAGCATGCTGCGCTACACTGCCCTTGTTATGGATGCTTCATTCTACGGCGCCGTATCGTTGGTGGCGGCCGCGGGCTATGCGGGCCTGGCCTGGGCCCACCGTGCCGGCACTACGGCTGCGACCATGCCACTGGCCTCGCGCTCGGGGCAGGTCCTGCTGCTGGCAGTCATCGCCATCCACGGACTGTCCTTATTGCCGAACTGGTTTTCACGCGAAGGCCTGTATTTCGGCTTTGCGACCTCGATCTCGTGGACCCTCTGGCTGGCGGTGCTGCTGCTGTGGATTGAATCCTGGTTTCAGCGGCTGCCGCCGATTACGCAAGGTGTTTTTGTTGTCGCAGCGATCGCTGCGGCGTTGCCGTTGATTTTTCCCGGCCGGCCACTGACCACCACGTTGGACATCAGCTTTCGTCTGCACATGCTGCTTGCGATGCTGGCCTACAGCACCTTTACGCTGGCGGCGGCCAGCGCTCTGCTGATGTTGTCGATGGAGAAAGCGCTGCATCGCACCCGGCGCGTCAGCATCGACTCAGGAGGCTGGTGGCAGGGCCTGCCACCGCTGATTGGTTTGGATCGGATGTTGGTGCATATGGTGGCGGCAGGATTCGTTTTGGTGACCCTGACGCTGGGCTCTGGCATGGTGGTGGGCGCTGAGCTGGGGCGTGGGTTGCTTCGGTTTGACCATAAGACAGTGTTCACGCTGGCCTCTTGGGCCCTGTCGTTAACTTTGCTGATCGGCCATCAGTGGTGGGGCTGGCGAGGCCGAGTCGCTGCCCGCTGGACGCTTGCCGGATTTGCAACTTTGTTGATGGCTTATGTTGGCACCCGTTTTGTTTTAGAAGTCGTATTGGATCGCTGAGATGTTGCTACGTGTAGTGATTATTTCTCTGGCGGTGATTGCAGGCTTGTGGCTGCTCAAGCGCGCATTTTCTAAGCGCAGCGGCGCAAAGGATCCGCAGTCTTCTGCGGACACAACGGCCCAATCGAAACTCATTCAGTGCGCCCACTGCAGTGCCCGGCTGCCCGCCACTGATGCAGTCTGGAAGGATGGGCAGGCCTATTGCAGCATGACCCATCGGCATCTTGGACCGAAGGGCTAATGGGTGTTCTTCGGTTTGATGCCCAGGGCTGGCTCCTTTCGGGCGCGCGCCGATCACCCTCACCGCATTGCGATGCGCGGCCAAAAGATGCCGAAATCACCCTTGCTGTGGTTCATAACATTAGCCTGCCTGCGGGCTGCTTTGAAGGCGGCGCCGTTGAAGAATTGTTTCTCGGTAGGCTAGATTGCAATCGTCATCCCGGTTTTTCAGAGCTCGCGGGCCTGCGGGTGTCAGCCCACTTTTTCATTCGGCGCACGGGCGAAGTCATCCAGTTTGTTGGCCTTCAGGATCGGGCCTGGCATGCAGGCGTCTCGGAATTTCTTGGCCGCCCCGCCTGCAATGATTTTTCAATTGGGCTCGAACTCGAGGGCGCAGACGATGCGCCATACCCTGACATTCAGATGCAGGCGGCAGCCGATGTGCTCGCGGGAGCCTGGACCGTGCTGCCAAATTTGAAGTGGATTGCCGGGCACTCTGACATCGCACCGGCCCGCAAGACGGATCCTGGACCTACCTTTTCATGGCCTGAGATGCTCAGACTGTTAGGTGGGCGTGGGTGTTTACTTACACGGCCGTATCCCTGATTTTTCGGGCCTCGCCAACTAGTTTCGCCTTAAAACCCCCGTCAAATCAGCATGTGGATTTTCTTTTAGGGCTGGGCCTGGCTGGCTGGGCGATGTGCACTGCACACGCGGGTTTGCCCTGAGCAAGCCCCTTGCCCCAGGATCCCTGGGACTACTAGAATTAGGTCCTCCGGCCAAAAAAAGTACTACATCTAGTGTTTCCAGGGGGAGCGACCACCTCCCACAATCAACCCTCTTTTGCCCGTGTTTTCAAGCGTTTACAACATTTTTTTTAAAGATTTTTCAGGGAGAGTTTCATGATGCAGTGGGGCGCAGAATCACAATCACAAAACGCCACAGTCACAGCGGGTCTGGCGCCGTCCAGCCCCTCCACCTCAGCGCCTTCCGCGCTATCGCCACAGGGCGTTGCAGCCGACATTAAAGTCATTCGCCGTAATGGAGCGGTGGTGGGCTTTGAGCCCAGCAAGATTCAGATTGCCATGACCAAGGCTTTTCTGGCCGTGGGGGGCAATCAGGGGGCCGCATCCGCTCGAGTCCGCGAGATCACCGAGGCTCTGACCCAGTCGGTCGTGATGGCCTTGATGCGCCGGCTGCCCGCTGGCGGCACCATGCACATCGAAGATATTCAAGACCAGGTTGAACTCGCTCTGATGCGCTCCGGCGAGCACGAAGTCGCCCGGGCCTATGTGCTGTATCGCGAGCGTCGCTCACAAGAGCGGGCCGCCAAGCAGCCCACAACCGCCCCGATTCAATCGTCGCTGCATATGCTGGTCGATGGAAACGCTCAGCCACTGAGCGAGGCCTGGCTACGCGACATCATTGCCGCTGCCTGCTCCGATCTCGGTGAGGCCGTCAGTGCTGAGGCCGTGATGCAAGATACCGTCAAAAATCTCTACGACGGTGTGCCACTTGAAGAGGTATTCAAATCCGCCATTCTGGCGGCCCGCGCACTTATCGAAAAGGATCCCGCCTATGCCAAAGTCAGTGCCCGTCTGTTGCTGCACACGATTCGCAAGGAGATGCTTCAGTCGGAGGTTTCGCAGGCCGAGATGGAGCGTCGTTATCCTGACTACTTCCCGCGATTCATCAAGAAGGGCATCGAGATTGGTCTGCTGAACGAGGAGCTCTCACGGTTTGACCTTCAAAAGCTAGCCCAGGCCATTGACCCAAAACGCGATCTGCAATTTGATTATCTTGGCTTGCAGACGCTGTATGACCGTTATTTCCTGATTGATCGCAATGACGCTTATTCGGGCGAGGGCCGCCGGATCGAGATGCCGCAGGCGTTTTTTATGCGGGTCGCGATGGGCCTTGCGATGAACGAATTAAACCGCGAAGCGCGCGCGATCGAGTTCTATAACCTGCTGTCGAGTTTTGATTTCATGAGCTCAACGCCCACGCTCTTTAACTCGGGCACGACGCACTCACAGCTCTCCTCGTGCTACCTCTCTACCGTGGCTGACGACCTGGATGGCATTTATGAGGCGATTAAAGAAAATGCGCTGCTGGCCAAATACGCCGGTGGTTTGGGTAATGACTGGACTCCCGTTCGTGCTCTGGGCAGCTACATCAAAGGCACCAATGGCAAGAGCCAGGGTGTGGTGCCCTTTCTGAAGGTGGTCAACGACACCGCGGTGGCCGTCAACCAAGGCGGAAAACGCAAAGGCGCCGTCTGCACCTACCTTGAAAGCTGGCACTTGGATGTCGAGGAGTTTCTCGAGCTGCGCAAAAACACAGGCGATGACCGTCGCCGTACCCACGATATGAATACGGCGAACTGGATTCCTGATCTGTTCATGAAGCGGGTCATGGAAGGCAGTCAATGGACCCTATTCTCACCATCCGATGTGCCGGATTTGCACGATAAGGTAGGCCGCGCCTTCGAGCAGGCTTACACCAGCTACGAGGCCAAAGCCGACAGTGGCGAGATCAAGCATTTCAAGCGGATCCCAGCGCTCTCGCTCTGGCGCAAGATGCTGACCATGCTGTTTGAGACGGGCCACCCTTGGATCACCTTTAAAGATCCGTGCAATATTCGCAGCCCGCAGCAGCACGTGGGGGTGGTCCACTCGTCTAATTTATGCACGGAGATCACCCTGAACACCAATGACTCCGAGATCGCCGTCTGCAACTTGGGCTCGGTGAACCTGGTGAACCATCTCAAGCCTGCGGCCCGCGGGGGCCTGGAGTTGGACCACGAGAAGCTGCACCGGACCATTCGCACAGCCATGCGTATGCTGGATAACGTGATTGACATCAATTATTACGCCGTCGCCAAGGCCCGCAATTCCAATATCCGTCACCGGCCGGTCGGCTTGGGCATCATGGGATTCCAGGAGGCTCTGCATGCGATGCGCATGCCCTATGCCAGCCAGGATGCGGTTGAGTTTGCTGACCGCTCGATGGAGGCGGTCTGTTACAACGCCTACTGGGCGTCGACCGAGTTGGCCGAAGAGCGTGGGGCCTACTCCTCTTTCCGTGGTTCGCTGTGGGACCAGGGCATTCTGCCGCTGGATACGCTGAAGATCTTGGCCGAGGAGCGCGGCGGATACGTCGAGGTCGATATGTCAGCCACCCTGGACTGGGAGGCACTGCGGTCGCGTATCAAGGCCTACGGCATGCGCAATTCCAACTGTGTGGCGATCGCGCCGACGGCCACCATCTCCAATATCGTGGGCATCTCCGCTTCCATTGAACCCACCTACCAGAACCTTTATGTGAAATCGAACCTCTCGGGTGAATTCACGGTAGTCAACGAGTACCTGGTCCAGGATTTGAAAAAGCTTGGCCTCTGGGATGAGGTGATGGTGGCGGATCTGAAGTATTTCGACGGCAGCCTGGCCAAGATTGATCGAGTGCCCGCTGAGCTGCGCAGCCTGTATGCGACCGCGTTTGAGGTCGATACGCGCTGGACCGTGGAGTGCGCTGCCCGGCGCCAGAAATGGATTGATCAGGCCCAGTCGCTGAACATCTACATGGCGGGCGCATCCGGCAAAAAGCTCGATGAGACCTACAAGCTTGCCTGGCTGCGCGGACTGAAGACCACTTATTACCTGCGCACGATGGGAGCGACTTCTGCAGAAAAAGCAACCATCAGCACTGGCCAGCTCAATGCCGTTCCGGTTTCCGGCGGCCTAGAGGCGGCGACATCAGCAGCGGCAGTTTCGCCGGGAACTTCGGAGCCGCTGGTCGCGGGAAGCGATGTGAAGTTCTGCTCCATCGACAATCCAGAGTGCGAGGCTTGCCAGTAATTCGATGATGCAAGCCTCGTGGCGAGAATGCGACATCAGCGATGCCGCATTCTTGAAATTAAAAATTTTTGAAAAAAATGATTGCAACGTGAAAAATGTTCTTGCATTATTCGCGCTGTGTACAACAACCGAATCTCACGTTGCAGTCATTGATCGAGTGAATGGGCGTCCCGCCTGATCGTCAAACCCCTCGAAATGAGGGAATGAAAGCAAAGTGAGAGTCGAAATGCTGAACTGGGAAGATAGTTCCAACGTCGTTGCACCGCCCCCCCTCGCGGGATCTGCAGCACTCAATATGGCGCCGGCGGCCACGCCGGCACAGGCCATGGGCGAACCGTCGATTGCCGCGAGTACGGTGGCATCGTCGCCAGTCCCTCCGTTCATGTCGCAGGGCGTTCTGAATTCGGGAGCCGCATCCGATCAGGAGATGCGCCGGGTCCGGGTTGAGGACAAACGGGTGATCAACGCCGGCACGGACGTTAATCAGCTCGTGCCCTTCAAATACAAATGGGCCTGGGAGAAGTATCTGGCTGGCTGCGCCAATCATTGGATGCCCCAGGAGATCAACATGTCGCGCGACATTGCGACCTGGAAAGATCCCAATGGCCTGACCGAGGACGAGCGCCGACTGATTCGGCGCAACCTCGGATTCTTTGTGACCGCAGATTCACTTGCAGCCAACAACATTGTGCTGGGCACCTATCGTCATATCACCGCCCCGGAGTGCCGACAGTACCTGCTGCGTCAGGCCTTTGAGGAGGCCATCCATACCCACGCCTATCAGTACATCGTGGAGTCCCTAGGCCTAGACGAGGGCGAGATCTTTAATGCCTATCACGAGATTCCATCGATTCGGGATAAGGATGAGTTTCTGATTCCTTTCATCGATACCCTGACCAACCCAGATTTCAAGACCGGAACCCCCCAGGCCGATCAGCAGCTCTTAAAGTCCCTGATCGTCTTTGCCTGCCTCATGGAGGGCCTGTTTTTCTATGTCGGCTTTGTTCAGATTCTGGCTCTGGGCCGGCAAAATAAGATGACCGGCGCTGCCGAGCAATACCAGTACATCCTGCGGGATGAGTCCATGCACTGCAATTTCGGCATCGACCTGATCAACACCATCAAGCTGGAGAACCCCCATCTCTGGACGCCAGAGTTTCGCGAGGAACTCAAGGCCCTGTTCCACAAGGCGGTCGAGCTGGAATACCGTTACGCCGAGGACACCATGCCGCGAGGCGTGTTGGGCCTGAACGCGTCGATGTTCAAGTCCTACCTGCGTTACATCGCAAACCGTCGTTGCCAGCAGATCGGCCTGGAGCCGCTTTTTGGCAATGAAGAAAATCCCTTCCCCTGGATGGCCGAAATGGTCGACCTAAAGAAGGAGAGAAATTTCTTTGAGACCCGTGTGATCGAGTATCAGACGGGCGGCGCATTGTCCTGGGAGTGAGCCAAAAGGTGAACCGGGGCCTGCGCCATACAGAATTCATTAGCGTTGGGGGATGGTCCTCTTGCGCGAATGAATGGTTCGGGCCATCCGGTGCGAATCCCCTTTTGTTCAAGCTTGAAGGAGTGTTCCATGGCTGAAGAAGCAAAGAAGAAAGCAAAGAAAAAGCCCGCTGCTAAGCGCAAGACCGCTGCGAAGAAAAAGCCCGCAGCAAAGAAAAAAGCTGCAGCGAAAAAGCCGGCTAAAAAAGCAGCGAAGAAGCGCGTTGCACGCAAGTCCGGCGCGAAAAAAGCTGCCAAGAAAGCTGGCGGTAAAAAGCGCAAGGCCGCCAAGAAAGCCGGTGGCAAGAAGCGCGCTGCGAAAAAAGCCGGTGGCAAGAAGCGCGCCGCCAAGAAAGCCGGCGGCAAGAAAAAAGCCGCTAAGAAAGCTGCCAAGAAAGCTGGCGGTAAAAAGCGTAAGGCTGGCAAGAAGCGCGCTAAGAAGGCCGCTGCTGCTCCTGCCGCTGCTGCGACTCTGTCCAGCACTTGGCCTTTCCCCACGGGCAGCCGTCCGTAAGTCTCGACATCAGAGTTATCTGATTTGTGACACTAAAAGTCCCGCTTCGGCGGGACTTTTTTTATGATCCAGGCATGAACATTCTTTGGCTGACGCTGAAAACCTTGGGCAGCCTATTTGTCGTGGCTTGCGCCCTCAGGGCCTATCTTCAGGCGGTGCGACTGCACCCCCAGAACCCGCTTTCTCGGCTGACATTTCAAATGACTGACTGGATTGTCCGGCCCATTCGGCGATTTCTGCCGGGCTTTGGCGGGGTGGACTGGGCGAGCCTTCTGGCCGCGCTGCTGCTGTCGGTGCTGCTCGTCGTCTTGTTTTATTTCATGACATCCGCGGGAATCTTGTCGGACGGGGCCTCCTCGACAAAGCCCGTCAGGCCATTTGGCTGGCTCGTGGCACTGGCCGCGCTGTGGACTCTGCAGTGGTGCCTTCAGCTCGCAGTGGTGATTCTTGTTGCGGGAGTGTTGATGTCTTGGTTTGCGCCGATTCATCCACTGAAGCCGGTCTTCGATCTACTGAGCGCCCCGCTGCTCGAACCTTTTCGGCGGCTGATGGGCAGGCGCCGCAGTCCGATCCAGCGATCGGGCTCCGGACCAGGATTTGATTTATCGCCGATTGCAGCCTTTTTGTTGCTTCAGATCGCGGCAGCCGTGATGGCTGAGCTTGAGATGTCGGTCTTGCGGCATTTATTTTGAGACCCGAATCACGCCTCCACCGCTAACGATTCGAACCCGGTCGCCGGCTTTCACATCCAAATCGGCCTCTTGGACAATCACCCGACGATCCCCGTTGTCATACTTGATGGTGATTTCCAAGCCCTCGCGCTGATTGGCCTGTTGCTCAATGGCCTGGCCGGCCACCATGCCGCCAATGGCACCCAGCACTGTGCCGATATCTGAGCCTTTCCCTTGGCCGATGCCGCTGCCCGCGATGCCGCCTACGACGGCGCCGCCGATAGTACCGATGCCTTTGCTTTCGCGCTGAATCATGACTTTTCTGACCGCTTCGACGGTTGCCATTCGAACGGTCTGTTCACGTTGGGTTTCGTTTGCTTTGTAAACCGTTGCTGAGCTGCTCTGGGTGGCGCATCCGGTAAGCGTCAGGACCGAGACCGCTGATACAAAGACCAGGCCGGCACTCAATTGGCGGGCTGACAAGACGATAGAAATCGGGCAGGTTTTCATGGTGATCAGACTCCGAAAAGGGTTTAGGCATGCAGGTGGCCCGCAAGCCGGGCCGCAGTATCTGGGTATAAAGTCTGTAGAAAGCGGGCGACTTCGGGAGGCCGTACTGCGTGGTTTTGGCCACCGCGATGAATCACTTTGAGGGCACCCATTAAATTTCCAAGTCGAGCGCTGTCCAGCAGCGAGGCGTCGCGAGCGAGGCCATACAGTAGCCCGCCACGAAAAGCATCACCGCATCCTGTTGGATCCGCCGCGGGCAGACCAAAGAGCTTTTGTACATCGATGCCCTTTACCGAGACAGCGGCCTCTCCGGGCCGCATGATCTCGACACCCTCTGCGCCGCGCGTCAGAATAAGGCCGCCGGGAAGCCGGCTGGCGAGCTGTGTGATTGAGGTATTGAGTTTTTCTGCGAGCATGTGGCCCTCATAGTCATTAACGGCCACCCAGGTCGCCTGGCTGACAAATCCCTCGAGATCCTCCCGGCCGAAGATGGGCATGGCCTGGCCCGGATCGAAAATAAATCGGACGCGTCGTTCGGAGAACTCGCGTGCGTGTCGAATCATCGCCTCGCGGCCGTTGGGCGACACAATGCCAAGACTCGCCTGCGCATCACCCAGGCCGATTTCTCCGGCCCGATTCATTGCTCCGGGATGAAAAGCAGTGATCTGATTGTCATCAAGATCGGTCGTGATGAATGCCTGGGCGCTGTAACAGTCTTCGGCTGAGAGTACACGCGAGGTATCAATGCCGAGTCCAGAGAGCCGTTCAAGATAATCGCCGCCATCGCGCCCGATCGCACCCAGCAGGCCGCACTCCTGGCCTAGCGCGCGCAGCGTAAACGCGATATTGGCAGCACAGCCACCGTACTCCTGCCGCATCTGCGGCGCGAGGAAGGCCACGTTGAGCATGTGAGTCTGCTCGGGAAGGATATGGTCTTTAAATCGGCCTTCAAACACCATGATGGTGTCAAAGGCAATGGAGCCGCTGATTTGGACCGTCATAAGGAATTCCTTTGGATTAGGGTGAAGCAGGGTTTCCAATACAGACCCAGCCGTCGCGCTGATCGAGAACCGCCAGATCGCCGAGGTGCCGGACAAAGGGCCGATACGCCTGGCAGATCTCCTCGGCCTGTCGTTCGAGTATGCCGGAAAGCAACAGCCGTCCGCCGGGCCGGGTTCGGGCCGACAGCATGGGCGCAAGCACCTTGAGAGGCTGCGAGAGGATATTGGCCACCACAACATCAAATGATTCGGACAGGGATTCATCGGCCAGCGCCACCGAGACCGTCACGCCATTGGCCACAGCATTCTGTTTGGTGGTCTGCACAGCAATCGGATCGATATCGATTGCATGGACGTAGCTGGCACCGAGTTTCGCTGCGGCAATCGCCAGAATGCCTGAGCCGCAGCCAACATCCAGCACACAAAGATTTAGCCGTGCCGGTGTGAGTTGCTGCGTGAGCTGCTCCAGACAGAGCTGCGTGGTGGCATGACTTGCGGTTCCAAACGCCATGCCGGGATCCAGGCGAATGACGATGCCATGCCGCTCAAAGGCCTCGGGCGGCGCATGCCAGTGGGGCCCAACCCAGAGCCGATCTCGAAAGACAAAGGGGCTGAATTGGCGCTGCGTCTCGGCGACCCAGTCCTGATCTTTGATGGCTCGGATCTCGTAAGGCAGCTGAAGGAATCGATCGTCCTGCCCGCAGAATTCAGCCCAGAAGGCAGAGGGTGGTGTCGCAATATCGATCAGGACCACGAATCGCGAGGTCGGCCAGGCCTGCACCGCCGTTGGCATCCCGGGTTCGCCAAAAATTGGAGTCTCGCCATCACGACTGGCCAGCGCATCTTCCACTGCGACCGACAAGGCGCCCAGCGCAATGAGGCTGTCGGAGATCGCATCGGTATCCGACAGGCTCGTCTCGAAAACGATCTCATGCATCACCGCAACGCCAATCTGTGGTCAGGACTTTAGCGGTCCCGCTCGCGCGCAGCCAGCATCTGCTCGAGATAATGAATCGAGGTGCCGCCATCAATGAAGTGGGTGTCGCGCATTAGTTCCCGATGCAGCGGGACATTGGTCAGGATGCCTTCGACGATGGTCTCGGAGAGGGCAATCTTCATGCGGGCGATCGCCTGGGCCCGGGTATCCCCGTACACGATCAGCTTGGCGATCATGGAGTCATAGTGGGGCGGAACAACATAGCCGCTGTAAGCGTGGGAGTCGACCCGCACGCCCGGGCCGCCGGGCGCATGCCAGGTCTGAATTTTTCCAGGTGAGGGCGTGAACTTATAGGGGTCTTCGGCATTGATGCGGCACTCAATGGCATGGCCTTTGAACACCACATCTTTTTGCTTCAGACGAAGCCGCTGGCCACTGGCCACGCGGATCTGCTCCTGCACAATATCGATGCCGGTGATCAGTTCGGTCACCGGGTGCTCCACCTGGACGCGGGTATTCATCTCGATGAAGTAAAACTCGTTGTTTTCAAAGAGAAACTCAATGGTGCCTGCGCCCCGGTAGCCGATGCGTCGGCAGGCGTCGGCACACCGATCACCGATTTTTTCGCGCAGTCGCGTAGTGAGTTTTGGGGCGGGCGCCTCTTCGAGAACCTTCTGATGGCGTCGCTGCATGGAGCAATCGCGTTCACCCAGATGGACCACGTTGCCGAAGTGGTCCGCGAGAATCTGGATCTCAATGTGCCGAGGATTCTCAAGGAATTTCTCCATGTAGACCTCGGGATTGTTAAAGGCTGCTGCCGCTTCGGCCCGGGTAGTCTGCACGGCATTAATGAGCGCTGCCTCGGTGTGCACGACCCGCATGCCCCTGCCACCGCCACCGCCGGCCGCCTTGATGATGACCGGGTAGCCCACGCTGCGGGCGATTTTGACGATTTCTTTTGGGTCTTCTGGCAGGGCGCCTTCTGATCCTGGCACGCAGGGCACACCCGCAGCGATCATGGCCCGTTTGGCGGCCACCTTATCGCCCATCATGCGGATCACATCGGCAGTGGGTCCAATGAATTTAAATCCGCTGCGCTCGACGCGCTCAGCGAAGTCGGCGTTTTCGGATAAAAAACCATAGCCAGGATGGATGGCCTCGGCGTCCGTGACCTCGGCTGCCGCAATAATTGCGGGCACATTCAGATAGCTCTGCCGCGAGGGCGGCGGCCCAATGCAGACCGATTCATCAGCAAGCTTGACGTATTTCGCATCGGTGTCGGCCTCAGAGTGCACGACCACGGTTTTAATTCCGAGTTCGCGGCAGGCCCGTTGTATGCGCAGGGCAATTTCGCCACGATTGGCAATCAAAACTTTTTCAAACAGCGCGGCCATGGACGGGGGATGCTCGCCGGCTAGGCCAGGACGAAAAGCGGCTGACCAAATTCAACAGGCTGTCCGTTTTCGACCAGAATCTCCCTCACAATGCCGGAGCAATCTGAAGGAATTTCGTTCATCAGTTTCATGGCCTCAATCACGCAGAGGGTCTGGCCCTCGGTGATGCTGCTGCCGACTGAGACGAAGGGGTCGGCGCCTGGAGCGGAGGCTCGATAGAAAGTCCCCACCATCGGGGACTTGACGACTTTTCCCGCCGCCTCGGGGGAGCCGCCGACTGCCGGTCCGGACGCCGCGACCGTTTCGGCTGGGCTCGGCGCTAAGGGGGCGGCCGCTGTCGCCGGTGCTGCTGAGATCACATGACTTGCGGCTGGTGCCAGTGGGGCAGAGACCGATTTCACGATTCGGACTTTGTCGTCACCCTCGGTGATTTCGAGCTCGGAGATGCCGGACTCGGCAACGAGATCAATGAGGGTCTTGAGTTTTCTCAGGTCCATCGAGGTACGCTCCTTGGATTTCTGACGGTCTTCAGCCACGGTGGGTTGCAATCCTTTCCGCGGCGAATTCAATAGCGGCCAAATAGCCCTGTGGCCCGAGCCCGCAGATCACTGCCTCTGCCAGGTCGGAAAAGTACGAGTGATGCCGAAAGGCCTCGCGTCGATGCACGTTTGACAGGTGTACTTCAACAAACGGTATTGCGACTGAGCTCATCGCGTCGCGCAGGGCGACGCTGGTGTGGGTGAAGGCGGCAGGATTGATCACGATGAATTTCACTGAAGATGGCCCGGCCTGGTGAATACGCTCAATCAGCGCCCCTTCGTGGTTGGATTGAAAGCAATCGATCGCGAGGCCCAAGGCCTTGGCGCGATCTTCGATCATTTGATTGATCTGATCCAGGGTGGCAGAGCCATAGATTTCCGGCTCTCGAGTACCTAAACGATTCAAATTCGGACCATGTAGCACCCAAATTCGCGGAGATAACGACATTTTGCCGCTCCAGCAGGATTTACTGGCAGCTATCTTAGCGCACTTCAGCGATCCAGTTTCTGAGCTCTTCTTCTTTTATTCTGCCTAGTTTTTGCTTCAAAACCCTGCCATTTGTATCAATTAGCACTGTATAGGGCAGAGCTTCGATCGAATTCCCGAGTCTTTTAGATAGCTCACTTCCCGATCCGCCCGTCACCAGAAGGGGATAGCTAAAACTACGTGTTTTTAGGAATTCCCGGACATTAGACGGTGAATCGACGGCTAATCCAATCACTTTAACGTCTTTTGGCGACATTTCCTCGTGAATTCTGGACAGTTCAGGCATCTCTTCGACGCAGGGCGGGCACCAGGTCGCCCAAAAGTTGACCACCGTCAGCCGGCCTCGGACATTCTGAAGGCTGGTGGCTTCTCCCTGGGAATTTGGAAACGAGAGCTCAAATACCCAGCCGGCATCGGGTACCTTGGATGGGCTTAGTCGCAGCATCCCCGCAGCGATTCCTGCAATCAGCAGGATCAGGCCGACGGCGGCCAGAAGGCTCCACTTTGATTTTCTGCTCAGGTTCATGGCGCCTCTTGGACTGGGTGATTGCGCAGCAGTTTCTCAACTGATTTGATATCCAGCCGATTGTGTTTTCGTTTGGCCTCAACCCGCGGACTGCTGCGCTGCTCGCTTTCGGGATAGACCGCGATGGTCGCCAGCTCCCCCTGCCACTGGATTGCCAGGGCCTCGATGGCATCGCCTCCGGGCCGCTGCGGTGCGAGGCTGTCGGCTTCACAGTCAAAGCCCTGGTTCATCAGAAAGATGCCCAGCTCTTTGGCGCTTGGCGCAAAGCAATGCAAGTGGATATCGCTGTGTTCACTGGCAGTGCCGTTGGCCACGGCCCCGGTCAGCATCGGAGAAAAATCCGCCAAGAGGTGCATTAAGGCCAGCGCCTTTTCGCGTAGCGCCTGCAGCCGCAGCGGCTGGGAATCAGACTGGAAAATTTTTTGATACTGCCGGAGGGCCTCTTCGATTTCTTCATTGGAAGGCAAGATCTCGCGCGGTAAACGGTGAGGTTTTTTGCCGGCAATGCGCTCGATGGCTTTGCGTTTTGCGTTCGCATAGTCCAGGCCCTCCTCGGCGATGAGGCCGGCGGCTGCCGCTGCGATTTCAGCCCGCAGCGTGCTGCCTGCCGAAAAGAGGTCGCTTGTGTTTTCAAAAATCATGGTCGGCATTATGCCCATCGCTACAATGCCGGCCATGCATCTACACGTGATCGGGATCTGCGGCACCTTTATGGGGGGCTTGGCCCAGCTGGCCCGGTCCTGCGGCTTTCGCGTGACGGGATGTGATGCCAATGTCTATCCCCCGATGAGCATGCAGCTGGCCCAGGCGGGCATTGAGGTGATCCAGGGCTTTGAGGCCGATCAGCTGGATCTCGCTGCCGATGTCTGGGTGGTGGGCAATGTGGCCCGCCGCGGCATGCCGCTGATTGAGGCCTTGCTCAATCGCAACGCCCCGATGATTTCAGGTCCGCAGTGGCTCGGCCAGGTGTTGTTGCCGCGGCATCGGGTGCTCGCGGTCTCAGGCACCCATGGCAAGACCACCACCAGCGCACTGCTTGCCTGGATTCTGGAGGCCACCGGCAACCGGCCATCGTTTTTGATTGGGGGTGTACCGGAAAACTTTGGAGTCTCGGCGCGGCTGAGCCCGTCGTTCGCAGTGCCATCAGCCGCAGTGGCCGTAGACGGTGATCGGACTCTGCCGTTTGTGATTGAGGCCGATGAATATGACACTGCGTTTTTTGACAAACGCTCAAAGTTTCTGCATTACCGGGCCGAGATTGCCGTCTTGAATAATCTCGAGTTTGATCACGCCGATATTTTTCCGGATCTCGCCGCAATTGAGACCCAGTTTCATCATTGGATCCGAACCCTTCCAGCAGCGGGCCGGCTGATCGTGAATGGCCGTGAGCCTGCGTTGGCGCGGGTGATCGATCGCGGAGCCTGGACACCGATCGAATTTTTTCGGCATCCTGAACACTGGTCCATTGGCCCTATTCAGGGCCGCCAGGATCAAGAAGTCTTTGAGGTTTTTTGGAAGGGTGAGCTGCAGGGCCGGGTCGCTTCACCTCTACTGGGTGAGCACAATCGCAACAATATCTTGGCAGCAGTTGCCGCGGCCCACGCCTATGGTGTAGCGGGTGATCAGGCCTGTGCCGCGATTTCTGGCTTTCGCGGGGTAAAGCGTCGGATGCAGCTGCGCGGCGAGGTCCGCGGCATTCAGGTGTTGGATGATTTTGCCCACCATCCCACCGCAATAGCCACAACGCTGGATGGATTGCGCGCACAAATGCAGCGTCTTCAGTCTCCAGGCCGCCTGATCGCTGTATTGGAGCCGCGCTCAAACACCATGAGGCTGGGCGTGATGTCATCGCGGCTTGCATCCAGCCTTGAATCGGCCGATGCCGTGTTCGGATATTCGGGCGGCCTGGATTGGGATTTGAATGCGGCCCTCTTGCCGCTCGGCCCCAAAGCCCAGGCCCATGCTGACCTGCAGACGTTGGTCGCGGCAGTTGCGCAGGCGGCAACGCCGGGCGATCGGATTGTTGTGATGAGCAACGGCGGCTTTGGCGGCATTCACGAGCGGCTGCTCGCCGCGCTGGCCTAAGCCGAGGACAGGCGGGTTTCTGGCCATGTTTGTACTGTTTGAAGAAGACGGCACCTTTAAAGTCGGCACGCTCTTTTCCGAGAGTGATGCAAGTCTTCTGGTGGAGATGGCCTCGGGCAAGCGGTCCAAGATCAAGCGCACTGCTGTGCTGCTGATGTTTGAGCAGCCGGGCCGCGATGCGCTGATGCCCGCTGCCCAAGAGATCGCCCAGGGCTTGGATCCAAAGTTTCTTTGGGAGTGCGCCCCGCAAGATGAATTCAGTTTTGCCGATTTTGCCTGCGAGGTCTTTTCAAATACGCCGCGCAGCGATGAGTCGGCGGGCCTACTCATGGCGCTGCATCAGTCGCCAATGTATTTTTATCGCAAGGGCCGCGGCCGCTATCGGGCGGCGCCCGAGGACTCGTTGAAGGCAGCACTGGCTGGGGCGGAGCGAAAGCGTCAGGCGGCGCTCGAGCAGCAACGACTGCAGGAGGCCATCGTCGCTGGCGAGATGCCCATTGAAATCAAAGAGCGGGCGCTGATGCTCTTGGTGCGGCCTGATAAGCAGTCGGTGGCGTTTAAGGCCTTAGAGTCCGCAGCCCAGGCCTTACAGATGGCACCGGCGCGGCTGCTGCTATCGCGCGGTGCATTACCAAGCGCTTACAGCCTGCATCGGGCCCGCTTTCTGCAGCAGTGCTTTCCTGCGGGCACCACCATTGATGTTCCCGCTGATGAAATCGATTTGATGGTGCGTCAGTCCGAGCGGCTCTCATTGCCGCAGGCACTGAGCCCAGCCTATTCGATTGATGATGCGACCACCACTGAGATTGACGACGCCTTTTCACTGCAGGAGCTGGCCGAGGGCGGCTGGCGGGTTGGCATTCACATCGCCGCGCCAGCGGCGGCTATTGGACCTGAGAGTGCGCTGGGCCAGTCGGCCCGCGAACGGGCTTCGACGGTGTATTTCCCGGGCGAGAAAATCACCATGCTGCCCGAGGCAGTGATCGCAGCGTATTCGCTAGACGAAGGACGGGCCCGGCCGGCGCTTTCCTTGTATGTCGATTTCAACTCGCAAGGCGAGCGAGTCGCGAGCCAGTCGCGCCTTGAGCGGGTGCAGATTCAACAAAACATTCGGCTCGGTGAGTGGGAGCGGGCCCTTGAATTTCCTGATGAGCAGATTGCATCAGCAGACTTACCGTGGGCGGGCCTAAAGTCATTGCTGATGCTGGCAAGGCGCCTGCGTCAGGCCAGAGAGCAGGTGCGCGGCCGGCCAGAGGCAGCGGGCCGGCCCGACTTTAATTTTTATGTGCAATGGAATGCCTCCAATCCACAGGCCTTGCTGATGGGAGACGGCCTGCCGCAAATCATTGAGCGTCGTCGTGGCTCCGCAGTGGATGTGCTGGTCTCGGAGTTCATGATTCTGGCCAACACCACCTGGGGCGATGCGCTTGCACTGGCCCGACTGCCTGCGGTCTATCGGGTCCAGACGCTGGGCCGTGTGCGAATGCAAACGCAGCCCGGCCCACATCAGGGATTGGGTGTTCAGAACTATGCCTGGTCGACCTCGCCGCTCAGACGTTTCAGTGATTTGCTGAATCAATGGCAGATGCTGGCGGTGTTGGGCCACCGTCAGCCGGTCTACCGTGGCAACGAGGCCGATTTGTTTTCGAGCGTGACCCAGTTCGATGAGGCCTATAACCACTACGCCGATTTTCAGCAGACCATGGAGTCGTATTGGGCCCAGCGCTGGCTGGCAATAGCGCACGGACTTGAAAATCATGAGTCATGGATGGCGAGTGGCGCGAGCGGCCCACTGCGTGAGCCTGCGACCGCACTGCGTGGGGGCGGATTTCGGCTGCGTCGGGCACCACTGATTTGCCGCTGCGCCGATGCGCCTGAATTAACGCCGGGCGTGGAAGTCGAGTTGGATATTCTCGCCGCGGATGCATTAGAGCTTAGCCTTCAGGCAAGATTCGTACAGGTGTTGTCGATGCAGCCGGAGGCCGAGGAGGATTCGATCATGTTGCCCAGACACTATGCCGTGCTGGGAAGTCCAATTGCGCACAGTAAGTCTCCGGTGATTCATGCCATGTTCGCGCAGCAGACGGGCGAGGATCTGGAATATCAGGCAATTCGAGTGGAGCCTGCCGAACTTGCTGCTGAGATTGAACGCCTCATTGCCAATGGCTGGGGCGGCGTGAATCTCACGGTGCCGCTCAAGGAACATGCCTTCGCGCTGGCCCGGGCGGCCGACTGGGAAATCTCTGCGCGGGCCTTATCCGCGTGTGCCGTGAACACCTTGCGATTTGATGGCCATCAGGTTTTCGCGGACAACACGGATGGCATCGGCTTAGTGAGAGATTGTGAGCGTCTGCTGGGTGCGGCGGGCGCCTTGCAGGATGCGAGTGTTGTCGTGATTGGCGCAGGTGGCGCAGCCCAAGGCATTGTGGGCCCGCTTCGTGAGTCGGGCATTCGAAGTCTGCTGCTGGTGAATCGCAATCTGCAAAAGGCCCAGGAGGTCGCTGCCCGCTGGCAGAGCCTGGATGCGACCGCAGCCAATTGGCTATCGGTGGCGCCGCTGGAGTTGCTGGCTGAGCCGTGGACTGCGGCTGGGCCTGAGCTGGTGATCAACGCGACTTCAGCAAGCCTGGCCGAGCAGCAGCTTGCGATTCATCCCAGTGTGTTGTCTCGGGCACGGGCTGCGGTGGACATGATGTATGGGCCTGCGCCCACCGCATTCATGCAGCAGGCTCGGCAGGCCGGCGCTACCCGGGTCGCCGATGGCCTGGGCATGTTGGTGGAGCAGGCGGCCGAGGCATTTTTCCTGTGGCGCGGTGTTCGGCCGGAAACAGCTTCGGTATTGGCCGAATTGCGATTACAGTTAGCGCCACCCTCTTAGCCGACGCCACCGAACTGCAGACTGCTGTGCGGTGGCCGGTTCCAGGCCTATGACCGAGACAATCGACCACTCCTCTTCACTTCGCGACCCTGAGGCCGCGCAGCTGGCCTTGGCCGAGGTCCAGGAGATTCTCGCGCGTCAGCGGCTTGAGAGTGGCCTTGTCCATCGCGAGCAGCATTCGGTTGCTGCAGACCGCCAATCTCTGGTTGAACATCTCTTGGCGAAACAGCATCAGGCGGCATTGCAGTCGCGGCTTGATCAGCTGCACCCAGCGGATATTGCGTACATCCTGGAGGCCCTGCCGCGTGAAGAGCGGCTGATCATTTGGGAGCTGGTGCGGGCCGAGCGCGATGGAGAAATTCTTGTCGAGGTGTCGGATGCGGTCCGCGAGACTCTCATTGCTTCAATGGACCGCGAGGAGCTGGTTGCTGCTGCCGAAACGCTGGAGCCCGATGATCTTGCGGCACTGGCCCCCGATCTTCCGGAAGAGGTGGTTGAGGAAGTCAGTGAGGGCCTCTCGATTGAAGAGCGCGAGCAGCTTCGGACCGCGATGTCGTATCCCGAGGGCAGCGTTGGCGCACGCATGGATTTCGAGATGGTTACGATTCGCGATGACGTGAGTCTTGAGGTCGTGCTGCGTTATCTGCGGCGCTTTGATGAGCTGCCCAGCAATACTGATCAGGTGTTTGTGGTGGATCGCGAGGATCGGCTGCAGGGCAGTCTGCCGATTGGCCGGCTGCTGGTCCATGAGCCGGAGACGTTGGTCCGCGAGCTGATGATGGCCGATGTCATGCGGCTTGAGCCGCTGGATGAAGCGGGTGATGCAGCGCTCGCGTTTGAGCGTTACGACCTGGTCTCAGCGCCGGTGGTGGATCCGCAGGGCAGGATCATTGGCCGACTAACGGTCGATGAAGTGGTGGATGTGATTCGTGAAGAAAGTGAACAGGATGTACTGGCCCAGGCCGGCCTGCGCGAAGAGGAAGATCTTTTTGCATCGGTATGGGCGTCTGCAAAAAACCGCTGGCTTTGGCTGGCGTTAAATCTGTGCACTGCTTTTTTTGCCTCGCGCGTGATCGGCGCATTTGAGGGCACCATTGAGCGGGTGGTGGCGCTGGCCGCCCTGATGCCGATTGTGGCGGGCATTGCAGGCAACTCTGGCAATCAGACCATGACCCTGTTTATTCGCTCCATCGCCTTGGGCCAGGTCAATGCAAAAAATGCCCCGCGTCTATTTGCCAAAGAGCTCTCGATCGCAATGCTCAATGGCTTGGTCTGGGGATCGATAGCAGGCGTATTTGCCTGGTGGCTCTACAGCGATACGGATCAGGGAGTGCTGCTTGGGCTGACGATGATGCTGGCCATGCTGCTGAATTTATTGATCGGCGCCCTGATCGGCCTGTTGGTACCCTACGTGCTGGATCGGATCGGCCGGGATCCGGCGCTCGGGTCATCCGTGCTGCTGACCTTTAGCACGGACTCGATGGGTTTCTTTATTTTCCTGGGACTGGCAACGTTGTTTTTTGCCTGATGTCGGGCTGGCCATGACGGGTCCGTAGATTTTGCTGATGTTGACTGGAATTGTATTCATGAACGAACTTCTTGCTGTGCTCACCCTGCTTGCTGTCTTGGCGGTCGGTGGGCTGGCCATGCTGCTGCTGCGCCGCGCGGGCGCCAGCAGAGAGGATCCGCGTCTGCAAGAGCTGGTGGGCCGCGTGGAGTCATTGGGCAAAGAGGTCAACGCCTTAAAAGAAGTGGCCAATGCTGTATCGGGTATTCAAGAAAAACGGCTGGAGTCGTTGGCAACCCAAATTCAGTTGACGCTGGATTCCGTGAAAAAAGACATGGGTGAGCGGCTGACCCAGATGGGCCAGACTGCCGAGCAAAGCGCGGAGCGGGTCCGTAATGTTTTAAATGAACAGCTTGCCTCGATCCAGAAAGATAACGCTGAAAAACTCGAGCAGATGCGCAAGACGGTGGATGAAAAACTCCACGCCACCTTAGAAGAGCGTCTGGGTCAATCGTTCAAGCTGGTCTCGGAGCGTCTTGAGCTCGTGCAGCGTGGCCTGGGGGAGATGCAGAGCCTGGCCTCCGGCGTGGGCGACTTAAAACGCGTGCTCACCAATGTGAAGACCCGTGGCACCTGGGGCGAGTTCCAGCTTGAGGCACTGATTGAACAGATCTTCACCCGGGATCAATATGAGAAAAACATGGCAACCCGGCCAGGTGCGGCCGAGCGTGTGGAGATTGCCATTCGTCTGCCCGGCCGTGCAGATGATCAGCCGGTCTGGCTGCCCATCGATGCGAAGTTTCCGATCGAGGACTATCAGCGGCTCTTGGATGCCCACGATCAGTCGGATAACACCATGGTCGAAGAGGCAGCAAAGGCGCTGGAAGCGCGCATCCGAGGCGAGGCCAAGAAGATCAAGGAAAAATATATTGAGCCGCCCCATACAACTGACTTTGCAGTGATGTATCTGCCCACTGAGGGCCTGTACGCCGAGGTGCTTCGACGCACCGGCCTGGCCGAGAGCCTGCAGCGCGATTACCGCGTGGTCGTGACCGGCCCCACCAATACGGCCGCGATGCTCAATAGTTTGCAGATGGGATTTCGTACTCTGGCCATCGAGAAACGTTCTTCGGAGGTCTGGGCATTGCTGGGGGGTGTGAAGACTGAGTTTGAAAAGTTTGGTGGCGTCATCGCTGAGACAGAGAAGAAGCTGCAGGAAGCCGCCAATAAATTCCAGACCGTGGGCGTGCGGACCCGTGCCATTCAGCGCAGGCTGCAGGATGTGCAGGCGCTGCCGGTGGCCGATGCCGGCCCGCAGTCGTTTCTTGAATCGGGCCCCGAGGAAAACGAGGCTCCCTGATCAGGCAGTGCGCCGCATGAGTCGATGGGCGATGCCGGCATCATCGAATTCGGGTCCCTCGGCAATAAAGCCGTGGCGCTCATAAAATCCGATCGCATGCATCTGGGCGTGCAGATAGGTCTCATGCTGGCCGCGCAGCTGTGCAGCCGATATTAAGGCGCGCAGGATTTCGCTGCCCAATCCTTGGCCTCGAAAGGGCGTCAGCACTGCCATGCGGCCTATGCGGCCATCAGGGCACAGGCGGCCCGTGGCGGCCGGCTGCTCATCGATCGCGATCACGGCATGCACACATTCGGCGTCGAGCTCATCGAGCTCTAATTCAGTCGGAACTTTTTGTTCTTCTACAAAAACCACGAATCGAACCCGGGCGGCCCGATCTTGAAGATCCTGCCAGCTTCCCACCACAAGATGCTGTTTCATAGCCACGCCGCCCCGCGAACACCCGAGGCATCGCCATGCAGCGCGGGCACGATGCGTGTGACGGCAGGAACATCAGAAAAAATCCATCTGTCCCAGCGCTTTGGAATCTCGGTGTAAATGCTGGCGATGTTGGA